>Ga0307513_10005227_pt1 | contig 17194 bp, 16 predicted proteins | sample 15_EM_MG_FD_202174 | JGI IMG/M metagenome (GOLD analysis project Ga0307513, IMG submission 202174) | Populus trichocarpa ectomycorrhiza microbial communities from riparian zone in the Pacific Northwest, United States - 15_EM | ecosystem: Host-associated > Plants > Roots > Unclassified | place... | reverse complement strand
GGTCGGAAAGAGAGTTCCGGAAGGACAGTTCAAATTCGTACCAATACCAAAGATCCGACGCCTCCCAGAACGGATCGTCTCCTGGCCAAAATGTTCGCCCGTCGACGTTGAATTCGTCACTGAATACGAGTTGGAGCTGGCGACCGTCGTAAGGAGAAAGCTTCGTGTAGACTTCTTGTGGGGTGTCCTTGTCGATCAATGAGAATCGGCCTTCCATGACTTGACCTGTGGCGTTGATGCCCCCCAAATTGAATCCGCCATTCTTTGACATCGCATGATATATCGCAGATGACACAACTGGATAGATAAGGCTAGATGAAATGACGTCAGATATTGCGTACAGGGAAGGTCGTGAGAAGATGATGCTAACAAAAGGCCAAGCAGGCAAGCGAGGATGAGGACGAAAGGGACGCCTGTGGTGAGTGCCCGGGTATTCCATTTGAAATATAGTTCGTCCATTTGTTCATCTGGCTTGTGGATGTCGTCGTCATCCTCGACGAAATTGGGCGAAATATCGAGCAATCCCCAGCTCAGAGGATTTGGGTCAAGGGCATACTGGAGATATACGTGTGGATTGATGAGTGCACGTTCGTGTCATGAGTGAACAGTGGTGATGAGGCGGTACCTGACTAAGGGTCTTTGGAGGCACCCACGAGGCCGAGACAGGAGGTGATGACGTTTGGTTTGGTTCGAACGGGTTCTACGGAAGCGGTCAAGCAGGAGGAAAGGGGCCGAAACGTAGAGATACATACCTCGGCTAGCGATGAAGGAAATCGGTGATGCATTGGACGCGAGATGGGCCGTGCCAGGTTTGAGCTACGGCTGGTGTGAGAGTTGGGGCGAGAATTCGAGGAGGGAACAGTGAGGAGGCGGATTGTCGGTGAGGGCGTTGCAGGGGTGACGACATTTGGTAGAGTAAGGGGTGTTGTCGAGGAACTGCGCTTCTCCTCCATCATTGCTGCTGCTGCAAATTCGCGGACTATGACGGGGAGACAGGGCCTAAAACCAGGCTGGCGACGCGAAATGTGCCCGAAGGGCGTTTATCAGGCGAATAAACCGCACGAGCTAGGTGAGGCAGCGGGAGTGACGACAAGGAGGGGAGCAAGGTGGGGAGCAAGGTGGATTAGGAGATCGGGTCGTTCGGTGCGCTTGTGCGCTGAAGTTTGTGAGACATGACAGTTCCCAGACATTCCCAAAACAGAACCGGTGGGTCGATGACCGCGATTCCTTGATGTTGTCCATGTCGACCTTGCAGCCGGGCGCAATCCTTCCGTTCCTTTTTGTCCTTTTTGCATGAAACCCCGAGCAGCCAACGCGGCAGCCAGTTGTCAGTTACCGTTTGCGGTTGTTTGCGGTACCCGGGAGAATACCCCGTCTCAAGTCACGCATAGCGTGACATGCACGGATCCACGGACCCATGGAAGAAACGCTTGCCAAGTTGTTCGAATGGCCATGGCGATCCGAGCTCTACCTGTAGCGATGCAGTCCATGCGGTCCATGCGGTCCCGGCTATTCTCCCCGCGGGCTGTCGGTGTTGGCCGGGAAGTCGAGGGACGAGAAAGCAACAAGTCGCTTGAAATTGCTTGACTGTTGGGCTCTCTGCTCTCTTCTGTGTCACAGATGTATATGTGTGTGCGTGTGGGTGGGTGTGGACCCAAATTGCCTGCAACGTACCCCTGCAGCTGCGGTCACAACAGTTCGGCTAGCTTGACGTGTGCACACCTATTTCAGCTCAAGAATTCCATTTCGGATCACGAGCCATATTTTGACCAAGCCAACCAGTCAACCAGTCAACCAGTCAACCAGTCATTGGCGAGAAACCTCGACGTGACGTTGACTCATCGTTGTCAGAAATCTCGAAATAGCGGATATACGCCTTCCATCGGTTTCTAGACATTCTGCCTTTGCCATGCTTCCGAGTTTTTCAGTAACTCGATGAGCTTCGCGCGTTCAACCTTCTCTCCCTTACTGCTGTTCTCCACCTTTTGCTTCACACCGCCCATTGTTTCCCATCGCTGTTCCTTCACGGTCACCATACCCTCCTTAAGTTCACTCTCTCCCAAAATGATTGCAAAAGGCACCTCATCCTTTTCACTTGCCGCAAACTGCGCTGGCAACTTTGGCTTATTCTTGGCTGTGAAGTCGGTCTACATATAAAGTGCATGTCAGGTCCAGTTTGAGAGTGCAGAAATAAGAACAGTTCGCACCTTGATCCCAACGTCCCGAAGCTCCTTCACGAGTGCCATTCTCTCTAGCAGGAGGCCATCGCCAGCGGCCATAACGTAGACGAAGGTGTCCTTGGTCCTTTCTGACTGAGACCATTGTGGCCACAGCAACGCGAAGATGCGGTCCATGCCGATGCTGACGCCGACGCAAGGCATTTGAGGCGCCCTCTTTCCCTCGGCGGACGCAGCAGTGGTGAATGCACCGACCAGGTCGTCATACCGTCCTCCGGCTGCGATGGAACCGACCCCAACCTGGGAGTCGTCCACCTCATCGTCTTCAGCCGATTTCTTCGCTTTCTTCTTGGGAGCCGGAGGGGGCGCTGCAGGTGTTGCAGGCGTGGTGGATTCGGTGGGTAGAACGGCGGGTAAAGTCGAGAAGCCAGGAGGAGCGGATGCCGCAACAACCGCTTCGTAGATGATACCGGTGTAGTAGTCCAGACCGCGGGCCAGGGAGAGATCGAACGTCATCTTGTCAGCCACTTCGAAAACGTCGAGATATCCGAACAGAATTTTCATCTCCTTTATGCCTTCGCTAGCGACCTTGTCCGCCATCAACAGTGCATCTGCTTCAAGTTTCTCTAACAGATCTTTGCTGCCTTTCAGCTTCACGTAGTCCCCAATCTTGTCTGCGACAGCACCATCGAGCCCCTTCTCTTCGGTCATTTCTTTCCGTACGTCTGCCCAAGGAAGCTTGTCCAGTTTGTCCACGGCTGAAGAGGTGGAACGAATCTTTTCTGCCGGAACTCCGCATATTGAGAAAATCCCGTCGAGGATCTTGCGGTGGTTGAGCTTGATTGTGAACTCGCCGACTTTGAGCCTTGTGAGAATGTCGCAAAGTAGACTGAGGATTTCAGCATCGGGTATCATGAGATCATATACTCCGGAAATATCGAAGTCCTATGGAGAATTTGAGTGAGACTCAAGGCCGTGCCAGCGGTGACGGACCGCTTGCTGGAACTCCCGCATCCGTCCTTTAGAAACCACGGGGTTATCTCTCCTGTATACTTTGCCGAGTTGCCAGAGCTTTCCCCCTGTGTAGCTGGCGATACTCATAGCAAGATAACGGGCGAGCGGGACCTAAAGACAACCTTCATACTGGTATATCACGATCGAGGATAGGATAATCTTACCGTGTGGTCGTACCGAAGCGCCAGCTCCTCTCCACCCTGGTCAGCTAGGTCGAAAATGAGCTTCGAGTCTTCTCCATATTTATCGGTGAGGACATCTTTCCTCTCGAAAACAGGTGTATCAAGGCATGACCCTCCGTAGCGCTTGAAGCATTCTTTGACCACATTTTCAATGTGCTCACGAAGCGCCATCTCCGACGGTCCAAAGTCCCGAGTTCCCTGGAGGTTCCATCTCTGTTAGAGTAAGAGTTACTGACAAGCACGATTAGGCTCGCCTTTGCGGTTTTTAGTAGGAGGCGTTCGCGTTTCTTTATATCTTCTTTTGGTCCGGTAGCGCCCCTTTTCAGCTCTCCCAAGGTTTTCTTCAACTCGCTAAGTTTCTTCTTTGCCTCATCTACGACCGCTTGATCTTGAACTTTTGAGAGCCTGAGATCATTCAAACGCTGTGTTTGCTCGGCGATTGCAACAGAGAGCGCTTGTGGATCGGCCATGGTTGTGTACAGGACGCGTCCCCTCGAAATATAGATACAGTTTGGTGTGGCGGGGAACAAGTGTAATCGTCTTAACATGCACCAAGACGCTTCGAGTCAGCTTCGAGTCAGTCAGGTGCAATCGCTGTTCGGGGTCTTATCGATGGAGGACCTCGATCAGTTCACCACTCAAGGTGGTGCCTGTAGAAGCAGAGTCACTCAAAGTGAGGATAAACACGCTGCAAGTGCTCAAAAATGCAGCGCGCCAGGATTTTCCTGCCTGCTCTTGGGGATACGAAACAATGGGGAAGCACTACCAAAGGCGGCAATTGAGGTGTGGAAGGGCTGTTTAACCTACTCTTGAAATCAACGGAAGGGTCTAGGGCGGGTAATGTGCTGATGTCGTTGAGTTACAACTCGAAACTGGATAGAGACAACACTGAGAAAAAGATTGAGCACCTTTAAGAAGAGTCCCGCGCTTTCTGGTGGTCAGCAGATACATCATTTCGCGCCTTCTCGCGCCACGCCGATAATATGATAATATTCTAGGTAGCTCCTGGTGGGTGCACCGGTGTAAGGTTGGAGCGGGGTTCCCTGCTCTCCAGCGCTTGAATAGTCTCAAGACAAGTTATTCAGGATGCAGCGTAATAGTTTCTGCGCTTCAAGAATTCACCCGCTCCCTCTCGTATCTAATCCAGGCCTTCACAAATTCATTCTATACTCAGTCGCACCAATGCTGCGCGTTTGGGTAATTTACAGTGATACGATTCCACTTGTATACTTACCCCACTATGCAGATTCTTTATGAGGGCTCAGTGTTGGATATTTCCGGTCGAGTACTCCTGAACGTGGGGTATAAGACAAGCGACATAATATCTGGTAATACAGAGGTCAAGGCTTGGAGTCAGTTCAACCAGGTCAGGACTAACTTTCCGGGCCAGAGTGGGTTGTAAGAGAATGACGCGGATACCACCAGCATTCGGCATACAAGGGATCAGGACGATTTCAAGCAGACTTGTGAGTGCTTAACTTCACCAGACGTTAAGCCTTGAGAAATGTCCATTCAAATTTACTTGAGGGGACTCCAGCTCAGGGGCGTCATGATGGACGCATCCATGAGATCAGCCAGGCGGGCTGTCTTGACCACTGTCTCAGGCCACCCTTGCTGGCTCCAGGCGCGTTCACGCATCTCACGCCGGTGGTCGAGGTTACTGCAGGCGAAGGGGTTAATTTTCTGAGAATAAGAACAAAGAGGATGCTTACTTGTATTGCCAAATATGATGTACTTGATGAAGTCTCCCCACTTGGCTGAACCACGCACCTACTGGCGCAATCACTCTCTTCCTAGCTTCAATGCCAATTCTCCTGCACACGGGTGAATCAGTATTCACGCGCGCTCTTGCCATGATAACAAGGGTGTACTATGTGTGCTTGGTACTTACCATGCATTCTCCCATTCAAGGAGAGATCCCGGCTTGAGAGTATAGCTCCGCAGCTCGAAGATGCCACCCTCGTCATGCGGGGGAGAGGAAGGGAAGAATGCAAACTCCTGGCATAGCTGTGAGGAACGCGAAATTAAATATGGGCGAATTGCATTGAGTGCTTCCTGATGTTTCCGTTGCTCTTGGATAAGTTTGATCGATTGGTCATAGCCGGAGTAGTTTTCGAACTCGAGAACATGCACTAGAGGTACCAGCCCATAATGTTAGCATATCGTTGGGGTTCCGACGAACCGAGGGCAATGGTGGTGAAGGTTTTGGGGACGCACGAAAGGTGTCGAGCTCGGGACTAATAGTAGTCTCCCAGCTTCCCGTCAGCTTGACATGCAGTTCGGGATCGTTAATGAGACCTATGTAGTACTTCTCTCTGTAAACTCAAGCGTAAACACAACGCAGTTATACGGGGCGTGATGCACGCGACATGGAACATACGCAGCCTTCTTGTACTGGTCTACTTGATTTGGGTTGATCCTATGTTCTGTTGATGTGCGTCAATGATTCTGTGGCTATTTGCTGGCCATGACCAGGTGACATCGAGAAAGAGAAGTGGCGGTGGGCGACTCACTTTCAAAGGCATGGATATATTTTCCTCGAGCGATGAGCTTGCTATGTTGCTGCATGTCCAGCTCGCCAGCTTTCTTGGCTTCTGGCGACCCATGGAGGATAGTCTGGGCGCACCCCGCTCAGCGAGGAGTCCGACGGGCGGAACACCGGCAACAACGTACTTGGATAATGGATCTCGAATGCTGCGGAGCGAGAAACTGGACATTGCGGGCGGCGTACCGAGCAAGGAGCGACATGCTGGTTGGATGCAGGATCAACCTTGGAATCTCCCTCAATAGACGAATGCAGCAACTCGTCGACAACGACGAGGCCAGTATGCAACGCTTAGGTATTCTCTCAGGTATTGACGAGAATATTCTATAGTTTCTCAAGGGGCTGGCTGGCTTATTCGAATCGACAAGAACCAATGGAGGAACTGCAGTCTGGTTGACACATAAGCGGTGTAGGAATTATTGCCATCGATCATTCCTGGACGTATGCTAATCTCTTGTGCAGTTCAACATGAAGGAGATGTAGAAATGAAGAGTCCAGAAGGGGAGCATACCACAGACGACCGCGAATACCCCGTCCTATTACGAGCGACGAACGGGAAGGATGTCAACATATCGACGAAAGTTAGTTCGTACCCCCGATCTTTCCTGTCGTATCTAACAGCGCGTTCAGGTCCTGCCGTCTGCCCTTCATACCTTTCATGCCGCCTACGGTACTTTGCTAAAACAATCTTTCACCGCTCTGAAGAAACGTGATAAGAAGAAAGAGAAGCAACGAGCGGAAGAACTCGCGGCACGACGAAAGAAATTGTATGAAAATCCGATTAAGGTCATTGGCCCGAAACGAGGGAAGGGACGACGAAAGAGGCAACGCCTAGTGAAGGCTGCTTTGAGGCAAGAAGAAGCAAAGAAGAAATTGGAGAAGAAGGACGCTCAAAAGGCCAAGGCTACGTAGGTGAGTGTGTCTCTGCTCTCGAAGAGCAGGTACTGCCCAATGTATTAGGATACCACCTTGTATATCTCGTCGATTTGCCATCCGTGTAGCGATTGGAAACTCATTCAGACGGCCGTTCTCGTTGGGCCTGACAGTGAGTGAATGGGCGGCAAGCGCTTGGGTGCAGAAAGTGGCTGCCTAGTAACCAGATAACTGTCCACCCCTGTATTATTGACCCGGTTCCCCACGCACGTCGCAAGTGCGGTTCTTTCGTTCACTCAAGTGTACATAAACATTCACTCAGCGCCTCGCATTCGGTGGATACCACGTCCACATATTGGATTTACTTCCCACCCAACCTGGGCAACTCAGTTTGCTCGCCTATCCTCCGCGCCACGCCAAATGTCCGTCGATCCTCCTCGGTCTTCAAATCTTGTAACGTGGAGAGCACGCCGGCAGACTTGTTTCCGAAGACAGGATCACTCGTAGAACAGGTAGTGCCTTCCTTTGGTAAGATACCGTCACAGAAATACGCCCTGATTGCCTTCTGCGAGCAGACCGTGGTGGCGGCGAGTGAGCAATGCTGAAAGAGGTGGTCAGCTGAAAGCAGTAGAGGGTATTCAGATTACTAACGCCCATGGGATCTTGAGTGAGACCACAGCATCTTCGAATCTTTTTGATATTTTCTTTGCACTGAAGGTCACCCAATGAGCATCAAGAAAAGCTTTGGTCAACCAATGACACTTACGCCCACAATGGAGTTACGGGCTCTATGGTCCCTGATTAGTGACCCCATAAACTCGGGGCAGTTTCGACACGTACCAGCAGTATTATCGACGAACAAGAGAGGGAAACTGGTATTTCCTCCAATCGGCCCTTCCACTCCCATTTAGGCTTGACTTTCTATCCTCTGAGTTGTACGTCAGTCTTGATTTCGGTTTGGTCAATCTCTGGTAAACTTACGCGCATCCGACCGTTATACGACCCCAGTGCTCTCCGAACTGAGACCGCGCAATCAACTTCTTGAACTGCTCCTCTAAGAACTCAGGGTCTTCGATGAACGGCCTCGTATCGTTGCATGAAACCGCAAGAGTTGTCTCTGTGCCTTCTCCAGCAATATCCTTCTCCTTGTGCTTCTTGTCGCTGCATTTGCAATCGACCTTCGGTTCGTGTGCAGCTGTCTCCTCGTGAAGTGGCCACGGGGTTCCGTTAAGCGCATGGAAGAAAGGTACGGTGCCTGTATACGGCTTAAAGGCCTTGGAAGAGCCTCAAGAATGCGGCATTGCGGTCGATCAACTTTACGAGGTGGGTGCTGTTGTGCACAGGGACGGGGTTCGATTGCAATTGGTTGAGGATCTTCTCGAGGCGAGCGAGTGGCGAGCGGTGGTGCTGGTTCGTAAGGACAGTCGTCGGGTTTCTGCGAGCGTTCAGTGGCGATGTCAATGAGGCTGTTGCTCCACCCTTTGTAGTAATCGGTGGTGTCTGCAACACCGTCTACAACGACACGACCGACTTTATCTGACTGCACAAATGGAGAACTAGAGCCGGACTCACATCGCGCCAAGGACGGTTCCGTATGAGAAGCCCCAGTGTGGTGGTTTCTCTGTGCAGTGTTTTTCAGCAAGGCAGATGGTCCTTATTGGGTCTTGAGCTTGCCTTGGCCATGAGCTGCAACGATAGACAGCATATCGCGGCTGACGACAGCCGTGGTTGTGTGATGTACAGCATGATGGACTTTCTCGGCAATAAGTCCGTTGTAGAGCTTTGCCCGCGCGATAGCATGGGGCAGAGCATCGGTGGTTTGATTCAAGAGGGGCATATCCAGGTCCTTCAAACCCCACACAGCTCAAGAGAGTTCGTTGCTGCCAAAAACATTGACGGGAGGAGTGGTATGTGCAATACCTGAGCCAGATGCTATCAATATTGGGATAACTGACAAGGACCAGCGACAAACCGCGGGGATCGAATCCAATTATATCATAGTCACCACCAAGAACTTCGCGAAAGAGTTTACCGACTCCCCTTGATGAAATCCACGCCGGGACCCCCTGGCCCTCCGAGGTTAAAGAGAACAGGACCGTGATAATTTGCGTGGGTGCTCGACACATTGGCAGGGACCTTAATGAGGGCTACGGCAGCTTTTTCTCCTTCAGGCTCGGTGTAGTCCAGAGGAAGCTCCAGCCGTGCACCGCCCACTTTAGTTTCGCTGACGGCAAGAGCTGGCCAGAGTATTAATATCATTGATAGCGGGGCTTCGTGTGTCTCATACTTTATACAAGTTGAATTCTTTCGTTATGTGCCCGCAGCCATGCCAGCATGCCGAGAGATTGAGCAATAAAATAATGCAATTGTGTAAGCACGGCAACGACGAAAAACCCTTTAAGCAGCCATTCCCACTTTAAAGGAGCCGTTCGTGAACAAGGATCGACAAGGATCGAGTCTGGGACGCCCACATGTGCTCGTCGCTGCCAACCGTGGAATGGAAGAGGCTAAGCAATAGTGCGCGCGGGGTCAGGACGTGGTTCGGGTTACGGCGTCTATCGAAGAGGTTGTCGAGCCGAGCTTGTCTAGCAGAAGGCCGTTCCACCCAAACAAAGCCAACCAAATTGTAAGGAATCACTCACATTAACGCTCACGTAACTTTCTCATCGTTGGATAGACGTGGGATCATCGCGGTGTGCAGTGCTTCACGTTCCGCTCTCCGAAACGTTCCGTCTTTCTATGACTGAATCCGTGGTCGTTGTGGAGAGGCGGTCCTGTTTAGCCCGTCTATTGTCCGGCGGTATCCTCGGTCTCCCAACTCGCAGGCCTGTTCCTGCCTGAATTCAATCAATTGTCTTGCTCTTTCCATCCTATGCACTTGGTGATGGGTGGATTGCATGCACCTCTTTCGACACGGGGCCACTCTTTTCAAATCGCCATCTCAAACGAAAAGCTATGCTAAAAGCCGCGTGGAGTGGGCCTGGGTCTGCAAACTTACGATAGCCATGGCTAGTCATCGCCGCTGAAGCACAAAACTCAATCATCGCCCTGCATATCCTGACATGTCTTGAAATAATTCAGCCGTAATTTAATCAGCGGTGGTCATAGACATTGGCCGATGGGGTTCAGAATCTCAAGCTTGCCCCCGAACCCTCATGGATTGGTCCGTCGCCCAAGAGTTCCGGAATGAAGGAATAACCGAAGCAGTAATCATCGACTATACAAGCAAGCATCAACACGGCCTCTACGTTTGTGGAGTCCTTCCTCAGAGGCAGGGGCGACTGATTGAATTTGTCACTAGTTGCTTTTGGCGGGCACCATCGTGATATGCTACGACTATCTCTTGACAGTGTGAGCTCTTGTTTCGCACGCCAGTTCCTTGGATTCGCTCAACAAAGAACAGTCGCGACGAGTTCACCTACATTTGGGGGGCCAAGCCTAGGTTATCGTTCACTAAGGGATTATTCTTTTTTGCAAGTACCTTTCTTGATGAGTGGTCATCTCTCTTATCCAATCCTAGAACCGTTACCTTCCAATCACGTCCTGCTTAGCAAGATCTATATTCTTTCTGCTCGATACAGCTGTAACGGACAATAGGAAAGTGCTGTGATACTCTCTTACGCTTGGGGTTGACAGCATTCTTAGCTGTCCGTACCATATTGTATTGAAGTTTACCTCTTGGTCGGGAGTGGTGCGTCCATCCTGGGTTCACGCGTGATCTTATTTAGGTGTGCCCACAGGTCAGCTTCGCCACCGTTGAACTGGTTTTAATGACGCGGGTGTGGCTCCTGTATGACCGATCAAGGCGAATGGGCATCTTCTTGGGCCTTGTGTTTGTTATTGCGCTTTCGGTTGGCATATTCGTCAGTAGATACTCTCCAGGAGTGAGTGTATTTACGTCTGTACCCACTTTTGCTCATCACCCGCCAGAGTGTGGTCCCTCTAGTTACACCATGTGCGCGTCTTATCTACCAATTCCCGATACCCTGTTTATTTACTGGTTTGTTTAGTCCCTGACTCCTTGACGCGGTGCCGGAGGACCAAGCCTAGTGCACTTTTCTGGCTGTATACTATTGCTATCATCCTCGAGGTGAGTGTTACACAGCATCTGCACTTGTCGTCTCTTTGATCAAATCCCACAGGCTGGAGGTTTTGTTCTTTTGTTATTGAAGGCGTATGGTGGATGGCACTTATATTCCGTGTACACCCCTTTCATCGCAGCCTTGATCAAGCAGTGAGTTTATGTACATCCAATGGTTCGATTCCAAACCGATCATTTCCTTAGAGGCGGACTCTACTATTGCATCGTTTTTGGTAAGAAAGTTCTTGACCGTTGAGCGGAACAGGAATTTGATGCAATCTTCTAGGCGTCGCTGTCCTGATGATCATTGCTACTGTGACCCCTCAGGTACATTGTCTGCTAGCGGAGATTAGACGCGGCCTTTCACTCACATTCGCACGGTTTAGATTTTTTTAACATTGTCAGATGCGGCGTATGTTACACCTGTTTTAACTATTGACCTTAGTCTTATCTTACTTTAGCATTGTCGTGCCGATATGTTCTGTGACATCAAACCGTCTTGTCCTATCGTTGCGCGAGAAGTGGACGTCGAGTAGAGTGGACGACCAGAGTCTATCTATCAAGTGTAAGTTGCTAATCTCCTCCTCTTTAGACCTGAAGAGCTCTAATTTAGTGCTTATCATTCTTAGCGACGACTGTCGCAAGCACCCAGGTCACGTCCGATACGACCACATTCACGACTCAGGAACCGATTACGTTTCATTCACGACCTTAAACCTACTACCGTACTCCAATATATACCGTCCCGGAGGATTCAACATCTCGCCACCTCCAAAGCAGGGCTCCTTCCAATTCTCTCCCCCAGTTTTCTTCCCTGTCAACCCAGTTACACATAGGGCCTCTCCTCGTGTCGAAGGTGATCCTTCACTATATAGCTACACAACGTTCCCGATCTCACCCGCAAGGAGTTTAATGGCCGGTACATTGGAAGAGCGACAGACGATGGATTAAGAAGCTAGTTGGCATAATGTTATATGGATCCCTTGAGTAGACGAGCTGGGATCGACTAGTAACGCTATATATCATGGTGTTGGACAATATTCAAGGGCTATACATAGGAAGGTTTGATCTCTGGAGAGGAGGACGATACCACCACAGGTTGTGCGTGTACTTCATTGCGACAGCACCCTATAAACCATCGACCCGCTCTACGACATGGTCTGGGATGCCTGGCTGGGGGCTACAATTCAAGTCTCGGCGTATACATATTATTGAATGAATAGATCAATTCGGCGGAAATGCACCATACTCAGGACCAGGCGAAGCTTGCAAAGAGTGCCCTTCAAACATCACCAAAGGATCGCCATATTTGTTTGTGCTGCTTGCCTTTATCCAGCGATGACCAGCAGGGTGAAGGGAGGCTCCAGCAGGCTGTCCAGTCTGCTATGGAGGAAAGTTAGCACCCAGGCGTATGATCAACGAGAGTTTAGTTTCCACCCTCAAGTACGCTCAGACGGCCCTCTAGAAGCACCCCCTTCAGAAATACCGCCTCCCGATACACTCCCTTCTGATCTTGAAGTACGTCGGGTCGAGTTGAAGACTGTCATAGAGTTTCAATCGCAGCAGGCGCCGCCATTAATCGCGGGCAAAATTCAAGCACTCGAGAACGCGCACTGGGCAGTTTCATGGATGGTGCACCACTCCATTTAGTTGGGGATATACCTTGGGTGGGGTCCTGGAGCGAATGGATACGCATAGCCGAAGGACGCGCACAGCACGTCCTGCAACTGAACACTTGAAATATGTATTCATAGATGGACGGTTCGAGAATACGCGGTTCAGATCTAATACTACACATTATACTCAGCGGGACTGCTTGTCCGCGACCCGAATCGTCCGCGTCGGGCGTTCCGGCGCCTTCGGGTATGGAGCAAGCGAATGATCACCCAGTATATCCTTCACAACCGCAAAGCTATGCATTTCCGTCGATTAAGTTGATTGCACGAGCTATCCAGTTTACCTTACTTATTACGACTTGGACAGGACCCTCCATTACGAGGCTCACACAACAGAACAATATTTGGGTTTGCACGAACATATTATTACACACTGCCCTATTTGTAGCAATATGCGTAAAGATATGAGGGACATCGAAAGCAAAAGATAAACACGGAAAGAAAGATATGGCTCAGTCGACAGAGTCAAATTGTTCCTGGATATACTGTGTTGGGTATTATTCGTGGTTGTCCACGGCATGAAGGAAGGTTGGGAAAAAGAATCCGAGTGGCGAAATGAGCGTCATGTTGCTGTTTCGAAGATATGGATAGTTGCGTTGCGTTGTGGTATAGGTATTGTTTCTGAATGCTCTTCTAGCATTATGCGATGACTCGACGCCTAAAGATCAGTGGCACACTTTCCGGCGTCAAGGTGATTCGGACGCTAGACCTAGAGAATTTGCGACGAGCTTCCTCTACACTATCACCATTGGGCACCAAGTGTACGGAGTAGTCTCGCAGCAAATGGACCAGCATAGACACGCTCTCGACTTCCGAGAATTTGCGCCCTAGGCAGGCACGGTGACCAACTCCGAAGCTATCATGAAGTCGTTGGCAAAAAGAACGCACGGCTCTAGAGAGGAAGGATGACTCACGGTATAAACGCCGAGTGGCAGTATGGTCTCAAGAACCGTCGAGGATCAAAGGCCTCGGGGTCCTCCCAATATTTGGGGTTATAATCTATTTCAACTCGTCAGACAGTGGGTAACCTATCGGGTGCGTCTCTACTTACGAACGGCGGGCGGCGCGACCATTACAATGGTGCCTTTCTCCACGACAAAGCTCCTCTGCTCGGGCGGTACCACCATCTGCTTTCCATCTGCTTTCCTGGTATACGGCATGGGTCCATCGAACTTGTTGAATGTTTTGGGTCCCGACTCTGGCGCCGATAGAGCAGTGACAGACACGAGACTGGGGGCTCTTGACCGCACCGGGGTGCCAGGAACACTCAGAAGCGAGCTCGAGTGGGAGACTATGGAAGATGGAGATAGTGGGAGCGCACTGGGGGTACATGGTAAGGATATCGCGATGCCACCGTCTCGTGTCGTGATGGGAGTTTTCGGCGGTGAACTTGCCGCCATAGATGGAAAATTGAGAGTCAGTCGGCGGTGATTGCTCCTTGCAAACGCCAACTCGGGCTCGGCGGCATCCAACCTCGGCGTGGCGGCTTGGATCGTGACGACTGGTTGCTCCTCAGCCTCTTCTAGTTCGTCACCCATCTCATTTGACTTCTCGACAACCACGTGCAGGTCGTCATCGACGACTTTGGGGATCTGCTGGACGGGTGGGAACAAGCGCAAAGTCTCGTAATAACATGCCAAGATGAAGCGAAATTTAGGGTAGTCGAGAATTGTCGTGTCACCAGCTGGATCGTTTTCCATAATCTCTTGGAACGCCATTTCCTGGAATTCCGGGTATGCAGCAAGCAACGCAAGGGTCCACGCGAGGCTGTACGAAGTCGTCTCATGGCCCGCAATTAGATAGATGTACGTATTTCCGACGATTTCCGAGTCGGTGAGCCCCTCCTGGCCAGCCTTGGTATCGAGCAGGGCGGCCTTAACGAGATTGTGCAAAAGGTCGGATCTTTCCTCTGCTTCTTCGTAATCGAGCTCAGTAGGGCATGTAGACGGTGCGTGCGAGGATCCGGACGTCGAGACCGAAAGACTGGCTGAAGTGGTCGACTGATTCAGGCGGTCGGGTTCTTCCTCGCCAGCAAGCGACGAACGAGCAGTATGGAAATCTTTGCGCTCGGCGACAAGGGCTTTAAGCTCGGCTTCCAGAGTGTCGAACGCGATTCGCATGCGGCGGATGCGGCAGATTGGGAGTTTCGTCATCCACTAAATTGAAGGGTTAATCGTCAATTCTATCATCGAGGTCTGATGCACTGACGGATGGCATAGCGAGCCTCAAGGTGCTGTCCTTTGACACCAAGTGAAGCGCCTCCTGTATCTTCATTGTCTTCGGCTTCCAATCGCTGCGTGTCGGCCGGCGGATCGCTGCGTAAATTTCTGCCATGAACCATCGAGTAATAATCCAGAAAATACGCGCGGGCAGGAGCAAAGTGGTCGACCATAAACCCTCCAAGTCCTCCAATAGCGACTGCATAAAGACACTGTCTGCAATCCAGTCGTTCACCACCCTGGTATAGCGGGGGATAGGAGAGCTGTCGTACTCGGCGTACATCCGATCGAGAAAGGAGAGCCACCAGTTCCACCTCCGAGGCTCGCCAAATTCGGCGCAAACTTGCGTAAACGATTCGTCGGACCGCCAAGAGAATTCGATCCCAAATCCGGTGCGGGCAATAGCAGCCAGTGCCATACGAAGGGTGATGTCGACGACATGGGGGAAGTAGATCTCTCCGGGCGCGGGGGCATATTCATCGCCAGGGCTCGCATTGTTAGGTACATACGCGTTGGGTTGATAGCCCTCCGTACGGTCGACCCACTTGTCCTGCTGAACCATCTCGTCGACGATATTACGCATGTCGGTCCACAATCTCGCGAACATCTTGGACGAAAAGGCGGGCGCTGTGACGCGACGTTGTCTGCGCCAGTTCTCATGCTCTGCTATCACCAAGTTGTCACCGAAGTAGCTGAGGACGGTATACTCTTCGATTGGCTTCGGGAACGCCTGACGGGATGCATACGAGCATATCCGGGTGAGGAAGGGGACGTCGCAAGTGTACAACATCGCTCGGCCGTCCCATGCACAAAGTGAGACCGTGTCACATTTGAAGACCTTGAAGAGACCCGCGTGCTTGAGTCTTGACGGAAAGGCAAATCCTGGATACGTTCGTAGCGGGTTGGGTAGAGCGGGGAGGAGCAGTCCAAGCGCTGACATGGGCGAAACAGGAAGACGGAGTCCTGGAAAGTTGGAGACCATCTACGTGGATCGAGCAAGACGTGGACGCGAATTTCCCGAGTCAGCCACAATCTTCCAGGCTACCAACGAAGGCTTACCCTGACTGCACGCCTGAAGCGCCAATACGAGAACACGATGAATGCTATTGCAACAAACGGGACGACTGTGGTCACAGACACCTCGAGTCCATCGAGGGGTATCATAGAAGCGTAGCGATGTGCGAACATATTGGATGAGCTGCCGGGGGGGTGTGGTATAACGAGTGGTATATAGAATTCTACGCTGGCGGCGTGCACCAGTGTGGACTGCAAAAGAGTGTGGGGAGTGGGGAGTGGTAAGAATCCAAGGTTACGGGAGCAAATAGGCTCTTACCTCTGCCAAGCACTTTATTGCGCTCCCGCACATGCCGATCCCCTAAGGGCCAAGGCTCTCCTGATAACCAAGCAAACCCCTGCGCAAATGTCGCGTAAACGACTAGTAGGAGAAAGTGGAGCGAAGGAGGAAACCAGTGGGTCCCTAACTGCTCCCGCACTTTTTACACTTACAACACGTCGCCACTCTCCTGCCAATCCCTGCTGTTGTCCCTTACACTCCGGTCACCGGGCATTCCCGATCGTACCCGTGGATTTCCGATTAACACAAGAGACGTGACGGAGGATACGCATTGGGTTTCCAAGGTGCTGCGCTGTGCCTTGACTGCTCCACAATCGCCCTGCCACGATTTGTCAGACCCCTTACTCCTATGCTTGTCGCCGTCATGGGTTCATGTGTGCACCCTCTGAGCAATGGTACAATCACTTGCAAATGCGGGGCATACGATGTCAGTGATAATGTGAGGACCCCTTGGGAGAATAATTCTTCTGTCCGCTTCTGGAGGTAAATAGGGGATCTCCTCGTGCGCGAACGCCGAACGTGCCAAGCTCGGCTGTGTCATCTCCTGTCCAATGGGTGGTGTGTGAAAGCGGATGGAGTGGAAGGAGTAAGCGCCCACCTTCTAAACGAGTCCTTCCAGAGTTGTCAAACATATCAAATACCTTGATGGGTCCCTTGGTGAAATCTATGCCCCGAAGAGAGAGAATAAGCCGATTGCAGGCGACACTGGTGATCGCCACAATGAAGTTGGCATCTGCCATCGGCTGATACATGATGTGGACGATCGGTGAAATCATTATGGAAAAGAGCGCGGCTGGAGTGACGGTGGTGGTCAGAAGGAGCAACGAGGTGATCGAGGATCTGACCAAAGACGATAAAGTAGTACACTACACCACTAAGAAACGATATGAGCTGTGTTACGCGTACCCGAGTGGAAAAAGATACGCGTACTGCATGAAAAGCACTTTAACGACTTGTACTCCAAACCTTGAAATTGAGAAGGCAAAACACGACAGTCTGCCACAGAGGGTTCAGCTGGTCATTAGAAGGCGTGGAACATTCAACGTACTTCGATCGCCAAACCAATCCCGTAT
>Ga0307513_10005226_pt1 | contig 17195 bp, 14 predicted proteins | sample 15_EM_MG_FD_202174 | JGI IMG/M metagenome (GOLD analysis project Ga0307513, IMG submission 202174) | Populus trichocarpa ectomycorrhiza microbial communities from riparian zone in the Pacific Northwest, United States - 15_EM | ecosystem: Host-associated > Plants > Roots > Unclassified | place... | reverse complement strand
TTGTCGAACGCGATGGCCCGCAAAGTTCCCAGATTCTCGAGCGGTCCGCCGCCCTTGACCAGCACGCCGCCCCGCGCGGCCCGCGCGATACCCGACAGCACCGCACTCGGCGTGGCGATGGCGAGCGCACATGGACTCGCGGCGACCAGCACCGCCATGGCGCGATAGAAGCTGTCGCGGAACGGCTCGTCGATGACCACCCACGCAAACAGCAACAGCACGACGAGCGCCAGCACCGCCGGCACGAAAATCCGCTCGAAGCGATCGGTGAATCGCTGGGTCGGCGATTTCTGCGCCTCTGCCTCGCCCACCATCTGCACGACCTTGGCGAGCGTGGTGTCCTTGGACAACCGGGTGACCTGGACCTCGATCGCGCCCGCGCCGTTGATCGTGCCCGCGAAGATCCGATGCGCCGCCGCGACCTTGTCTGGCTGTGCCGTGGCTCCTGCCGGATCGTCGACCGGGCGCTTGTCCACAGGCATGCTCTCGCCGGTTACCGGAGCCTGGTTGACGCTCGATACGCCGACCACCACGAACCCGTCCGCCGGCATGCGCTCGTTGGGTTTGACGACCGCAACGTCGCCGACCGCCAACGCCTCGACCGGAATTTCCACCGTCCGCCCGTCCCGCCGCACCAGCGCGGTCTGCGGCGCCAGTTCGGCGAGTGCCTCGATCGCGCGCTTGGCCCGGCCCATCGCATAATGTTCGAGCGAATGGCCCATGCTGAACAGGAAGAGGAGAAGCGCTCCCTCCGCCCAAGCCCCCAGGGCGGCTGCGCCGCCGGCCGCCACCAGCATCAGCGTGTCGATCTCGAACCGCTTCATCCGCAAATTTTCAATCGCCTCGCGCAGCGTGAAATATCCGCCGAAGGCATAAGCTGCGATATAAAGTGCGAGCGGAATCCAGGCGGCAGCTTCGGAGACCTTCTCCACGCCGAAACCGATGGCCACGAAAGCCCCGCACAGCATGGCGAAGATGATCTCGGTGTTCGCACCGAACATCCCGCCATGCGCATGATCATGGTCTTCATGTTCGCCGCCCGCGTCATGGTCATGCGCGTCAAGTGACTTTTCGCGTCCGTGATCATGACCGGCATCGGCATCCGCGGCCTGCGCAACCGTGGTCGACGACGCTGGGCTGCCCGGTTCGATGCGCAGGCCGAGGCCCATTTCGCCAAGCAGACGACGAACGTCGGCCTCGGAAACGATCTCCCGGTCGAAATCCAGCCGCATGATGCCCGACGCAGAGGCATTGGCCTCGACGATGCCTGGCGCGCGCAACAGCCGCTCGGCGACGGTGCGCGCTCGGCGTTCGTTGGACAGGCCCTCGACATTCCACCGCAGATGACCGAATCGCTCGGTGACCTTCGCGCCCTCGCTTTGGGCAAGCTCGCGGATGCGCGGCAACGACAGCAGATCGGGATCATAGTGGATACAAAGCTTGGCCGGCACATCGCCATGTGCGGCGACGACATGCGCACTGCCGACGCCCTCGCGCGCGATCAGGCTGGCCACGAGCCGGGTCACGCAACCGTCCGCCTCATCATCGACTTCCGGCAGAAGAAGCGGCAGTTCGAGCCGCAGTTTTTCGGTCATTGCTTGTCTCCCGGCGCGCCGCCGTGGGCGGAGCTGGCGGCCGCGACCCCAACGATCTCGACGATCTCGTCGATCGTCAGGGTCATGAGGCGGATCATGAATTCGCGCATCGTATTTTCCTATTCAGCGGGCTGGAGCGCGCCCACCGGCGGGTCGTCCGAATAATCGCCGGGTGCATGTGGAGCCTTCCGCTTGCGCAGCAGAAGGTGACTGATCGCCGGCAGCACGTAGAGCGTCATGAAGGTCGCGACGATCAGGCCGCCGATGACGACGATCGCCAACGGCTTCTGCACTTCGGCACCGCGCCCGGTCGCCAGCGCCATCGGCACGAAACCGATCGCGGGCACGATTCCCGTCATCAAGACCGCCCGGACGCGCTCCATCGTACCGCCGATCACCGCCTCGTCGACCGCCATGCCGTCGTCCATCCGCTGCCGCACGCTGGTCATCACGACGAGACCGTTGAGCACCGTAACGCCCGAAAGCACGATGAAGCCGACCGCCGCCGAGATCGAGAAAGGAAGCCCCGCCAGTGCAAGCCCGAAGGCGCCGCCGGCAATCCCCAGCGGCACCGCCGAATAGACCGCAAGCGACGACATGACGCCGCGCAGCGCCATGAACAACAGCCCGAAGATCAACGCGAACACGATCGGCACGATGATCGCGATCCGCGCCGACGCGGCCTGAAGATTCTCGAACTGGCCGCCCCAATTGATGGTGACGCCGGCCGGCAACGGAATCTTCGATACCCGCGCCTGGGCATCGGCGACATAGGAGCCGAGATCGCGGCCCCGCACATTGGCCTGGACGACCACCCGGCGCTGGCCATTTTCGCGGCTGACCTGATTCAGGCCTTCCGAAAAGCCGAAGCTCGCCAGTTCGCGCAGTGCGACCGAGGATCGCATAGCGTCGCCGCGGGCCGGCAACAGCACCGGCAGCGCGCCGACCGCATCGAGATCGTCGCGCGTCGCGGGATCGAGCCGCACGACGATGTCGTAGCGCCGATCACCCTCGAACACCAAACCCGCCTCGCGGCCGCCGAGCGCCGCTGCGACGGTGTCGGTCACGTCCTGAACCGACAGTCCGTAACGCGAGATCGCGTCGCGATCGAACTTCACGTCCAGCGTCGGAAAGCCGGCAGTCTGCTCGACTCGGAGATCCGCGGTGCCCTGCACGCCGCTCATCGCCTGCGAGACCTGCGCCGCGACCCGGCTCAGCTGGTCGAGATCGTCGCCGAACAGTTTGACGGCGATGTCGCCGCGGACTCCGGCGATCAGCTCGTTGAAGCGGAGTTCGATCGGCTGGCTGTTTTCATAGGCGTTGCCGGCCAGATCCGAGAGCTTGGCCTGGATGCGCTCGACGATCTGGTCCTTGGTTTCGACACCATCGGGCCAGGCGTCCTTCGGCTTGAGGATGATGAACGAATCCGACGCGTTTTGCGGCATCGGATCGCTCGCCACCTCGGCCGTGCCCGTCTTCGAAAACACATAGGCCACCTCGGGAAGCGACGAGATGGCGGTTTCGACCTTGAGCTGCAGGTCCTTGGACTGCGCAAGCGACGTCGAGGGAATGCGCAGCGACTGCATCGCGAGATCGCCCTCGTCCAGCGTCGGGATGAATTCACGGCCGAGGGTCGTAAAGATCAAGCCGGCGACGACGAATGTCGCGATGCCGCCGCCGATCCACGGCCACGGCCGCACGACGAGGCGCCGCAGCACGGGCTCGTATCGCGTCTTGAACCAGCCGATCGCCCTGACCTCCGTTTCGGCGACCTTGCCGCGGATGAGAATCGCCACCATCGCCGGCACGAAGGTGAGCGACAGGATGAACGCACCGACCAGTGCGAGCATCACCGTGATCGCCATCGGCGAGAAGGTCTTGCCCTCCACGCCTGTAAAGGTCAGCAACGGCGCGAACACGAGCAGGATGATGGCCTGCCCGAAGATCGTCGGACGGATCATCTGCTTCGTCGCCTCGAACACCTCGTGCAGCCGTTCCGGCAACGCCAGCAGACGCCCTTCCCTGTGCTGGCGTTCGGCGAGGCGAAGCAGGCAATTCTCGATGATGATGATCGAACCATCGACGATCAGCCCGAAATCGAGCGCGCCGAGGCTCATCAGATTACCCGACACGCCGTAGAAATTCATGCCGATCGCCATCATCAGGAACGATAGCGGAATGACGAGCGTCGCGATGATCGCAGCGCGGATGTTGCCGAGCAGCCAGAACAGGGCGACCGCAACGAGCAAGGCGCCTTCGAGTAGATTCGTTTCGACCGTTCCGATCGTCGCATCGACCAGGTTCGAACGATCGTAGATCGTCCTGACGACGACGCCTGGCGGCAGCGATTTCGCAACCTGTTCGAGCTTCGCACCCGCCGCTTGCGCGACGATGCGGCTGTTCTCGCCGACCAGCATCAGCGCGGTGCCGATCACGATTTCGCGCCCGTTCATCGAGGCGGCGCCGGTGCGCAGATCGCCCCCGATCCTGACCCTGGCGACGTCGCTGACGATGATCGGCAGGCCGTTGCGGCTCCCGATCGCGGTCCGTGCGATTTCGTCGAGATTGCGCACGCGGGCATCGGCGCGAACGAGCCAGGCCTCGCCCGCGCGCTGCACGAAATTCGCCCCAACCGAGACGTTGCCGCGCTCCAGCGCCTCGGCCAGGTCCGAGAACGACACGCCGAGCGCGGCCAGTCGGCTCGGATCGGGCTCGACGACGAACTGCTTCTCGTAACCCCCGATCGAATCGACGCCGGCGAGGCCCTCGACCGTGCGGAGTTGCGGCCGGATCACCCAATCCTGGATCGTGCGCAGATAGCCCGCCTTGGCGACATCGTCGGTCAACAATTCACCTTGCGGCGTCAGGAACGAACCATCGGGCTGGAAGCCCGGCTTGCCGGCGATCTTCGGCGATCGGGCGGTCGCGCTGCGATCGAAATCGACGCTGTACATCAGCACTTCGCCGAGGCCGGTCGACAGCGGCCCCATCTGCGGCTGGGCGCCGGCGGGCAGGCTTTCGCGCGCCTGATTGAGCCGTTCGGCGACCTGCTGCCGCGCGAAATAGATGTCGATCCCGTCGTCGAACACCACGGTGACCTGGCTGAACCCGTTGCGCGAGATCGATCGCGTCGAATCGAGGCCAGGAATGCCCGCCATCGCGGTCTCGACCGGGAAGGTCACCAGCCGCTCCATGTCGAGCGGCCCGAATTGCGGCGCGGTGGTGTTGATCTGCACCTGCTTGTTGGTGATGTCCGGCACCGCGTCGATCGGCAGCCGGCCGAGTTGAAAAGCGCCATAGGCGGCGACGATCAGGGTGAGCGCGACGACCGCCCAGCGGAAGCGGACGACGGCGTCGATGAGACGATCGATCATGACGGATTTCCTGAATTTCAGACGGCGCGAGGCGCCGGACGTTCGCCGGGGAAGCGCGCTATGCGGCGCAACGATCAGTGCTCCGCTTCGCTGGCGCCGAGTTCCGACTTGAGCACGAATGCGCCCGCCATGACGACGGTGCTGCCCGGCGAAAGTCCGGCGACGATCTCCGCCCGGCCGCCGCTGCGTGCGCCGACGGTGACCGGCAGCGCCTGAAATCCCCCTTTGGCCCGAACGAACACGACGTCGCGGCCCTCGACCGATTGAACGGCGGCTTCGGGCAGCACGATCCGGCCGTCGGCCGGCGCGCCGCGCGGCTTGATGCGCACGCGCAGGGCCTGCCCCTGGGCGAGCCCCGCCGGCGTTCCCGATGGCGAAAGCACGACCGTGGCCGTTCTGCTCTCGGCATTCAGCGCCGGCGTCGCGGAGCGCACCACCGCGTCGACCGTTCCACCCCCGGGCAGTTCGATCACCGCGCTGTCCCCGGCGTGAATGCGAGTCGCATCGGCGGGCGACACCGCGGCTTCGATCTGCACGCGGCGCGGATCGGCGACGTCGAACAATTCGGCGCCGGCGAGCACATAGGTGCCGAGCCGGGCGTCGGCCTTGGTGATGCGTCCGCCGATCAGGCTCTTGACCGCCAGATGGCGGCCGTCGCTGCTGACATGCGCCGCCGCCACCGCCGCCCGCGTCCGCCCGACTTCCGCCTCGGCTTCGGCCGAGGCTTCCTGTGCGGCTTCGAGATCCTGGCGCGCGGTGATGTTGGCGGCAAATAATCGGCGCTCACGGGCAAGAACCGCGCGCGCGGCCTGCGCATGCACGGCGGCCGCGCGACTCTGGGCCACGAAGGTCGCCGCATCGCGGCTTTCGATCAACGCGACGGTCTCGCCGGCGTTGACCGGGTCGCCGAGCCGCTTGTAGATTTTCACGACGGCGCCATCGGCACGCGCGGTCAGCGCCGCGCGCCCATCCGGCGGCGCGGTGACCGATGCCTGGGCGATGATTTCGCTGCCGAGGCTGCCGGCGGAAACCGTCTCGGTCCTGATGCCGACCGCTTCGATGCGCGCCGGTGACGCGGCGACGAAGCCTTCCGGGCCGTGGCCTGCTTCTTCAGCCTCGCCTGCCGCGCCAGCGTGCGGCGACTCCGTGGAGGGGGTCGGCATGGCCGGTGCGAGCAATGTTCGTCCCAGCATGACGCCACCAGCGCCCATGACGAGCGCGAGTCCTCCGGCGGCCGCGAACAATTGCTTGCGATTGTCTGTCATGTCCATCGTCGGATATCCTTATCGCGCCGCGGCGCGGACGAGAGTTGCCATGGCCTCGGCGAGCGCGAGGCGGGCATCGATCAGTTCGGATTGAGCGGCCGCATACGCATCCTGCGCGTCGAGCAACTCGAGCAGTGACAGTCGCCCCGCCTTGTAGGATAGATCGGCAAGCCGGAGCGCTTCAGCCGCTTGCGGTGTCGCCAGGCCTTCGAGTGCGGTCACTCGGGCGCGCGCCGCGGAGAGACTCGTCCCGGCATTCTCGATGCGCGCGCTGGCCAGGACGATCGCCGCATCGCGACGGGCCTCTGCCGAACGGATGTCCGCACGGGCGGCAGCGACATTGCCCTGATTGCGATCGAACACCGGCAAAGGCAGCGACACGCCGGCGATCAAGGCCGTATCGCCGGTCTCCTCCAGGCGTCGGATGCCGATTCCGACGGCGGGGTCGAGGCGCCCCGCGACGCGCTGCTGACGCAGTTCCGCTTCGGCCTCAAGCCGCTCCGCCTCGGCCAGCCGCACGTCGAGAGTCGATCGCGGCTCGACGCTCTCCGGCGGAGCGGAGCGGCGTTCGTCCGCGACCGCCCCGACCGGTTCGGACAGGCCGAACAGGCTCGCCAATGTCCGCCGCGCTGCGATATCGGTCGCTTCCGCCGCCCTGAGCGATGCGCCTGCCTGCGCTGCGTTCGCGCGAGCCCGCAAGGCGCGCAGCGGCGGCTCGCGCCCGGCGGCGACGAGTTCGTCGGCGATCCGGGCGAGTTCGCGCGCACGAGCCTCGTTTGCGACCGCAAGTGCGAGACGATCCCGCGTTGCCACGACCGTGGCGAACTGTGTTCGCACTAACTGACCGATCTCGGCAATGGCAATGGCGAGACGCAGTTCCTGGGTCGCGAGCGCCGCTTCGGCCGCGCTGATCCTTGACGACCGCCGACCACCGAGATCGAGACGCTGGTTGACCGAGACGGTCGTCTCGAGGCCGTCGACGCCCGAATAGGGACCGGTGCCGGCAAAATTCTCGACCTCGACGTCGAGCGTGGGATTGATCCGGAAACCCGCCTGGCGAAGCCGCGCCCGGCTTGCATCGACCTCGGCCTCGGCCGCCACGATGACGGGCGAACGCGTCCTCGCCGCCTCGATCGCCGCCGCGAGATCGAGGCTCGCCGGCAGCGGACCGGTCGGCACGGTGCGCCCGACCCGCGGCGCGGGCGGGCCGACGACGGCGTCGGCCCACGCGACTTGATTCGCGCCGAACATCGACGCGATGGCCACGGCACAGGCCGCAGCGATTTCGAAACGCATGACAATGAAACTCCTGACGAAACGGCACGAGTCCGCGCGGCCGGGGCCGGCGCGGTCGGACGCATCGTCAGGCTTTCGGCGGCCTCAGCGCAGTATCCGCCGCGATCGCGATCAGTGTCGTGGTCCGCGTCTGGCCGGGCAGCGCGATCACAGTGGCCCGATCCACGAACGCCAGATCGAGCGCAACGCCGATATCGTGACCATGGCACGTGCCGTGATGATGCGGCACGCCCTTGTCGGCATCGGCCGGCTCCTCGTCGGCATCGCCGGCGCTGTGTCCGGCTCCGATCGCAGCGGCGGCATCGATTGGCATCGCACCCTCGGCCGCATGCGCGATCGATCCCAATCCGAGCGAAAGCATCAGCGCCAGCGAGGCGAACAGGATCAGCAGGCGCTGCATGCGATTGCGCATAGCAGCCGATGCGGGATTCAGGAATGGCCGGTGAACGGCGCTCATTGGGGCAATGGCGATGCGCGCCGCCAGGCGATCCTGGCCTCGCGCAGCACGGTCCACGCCGAACGCAGGAAGATCAGCGCGATCAGTCCTCCCACGACGATGTCGGGCAAGGGTGATGCAGACCATGCGACCAGCCCCGCCGCGATCAGCACCCCCACGTTCGACGCGACATCGTTGCGCGAACATTCGAAAGTGCTGCTCATGTTTACGTTCAATGTCCGGAAGCGCCAGAGCAGCCTGAGGCATAGAAGGTTCGCGACCAGCGCAGCTGAACCGAAGATCAGCATCAGGCCGCTCGACGGCGATACGCCGTGGGCGATCTTGGTGCCGATCTCGACGATGATCGCGATCCCGAAGGCGAGGATGATGACGCCCTTGGCGAGCGCCGCGCCCGCCTCCCATCGCGGGCCGCGCGACAGGGCGTAGAGGCTGAGCGCGTAGACGATCGCATCGCCGAGCATGTCGACCGAGTCCGCCATCAACGCCGACGACCGCGCCACGACGCCGCCGCCGAACTCGGCCGCGAACATCGCGAAATTGATGGTCATGACGATGACCAGCACGCGGCGCTGATCCGCCTTGCCTGCCAGCGCGGCAAGCTCGTCACCCTTCTTCGAACAGCAATCGTGTGCCACATGATCTCCGATTCGAAGCGCCTATGCCGAACCCATGCACCCTGAAGCAACTACAGGGTCAAGCGCGTTTGCCGTGCAGTGCGATTGGGAATCGGGCGATCGGGCTCGAAAGTCGCGGTCGTTGCCAATCGGCTTCGCTGGGCCGTCGGCGAGAGAGGCCGATCTCGCCTTCCTTTCGCGTACCTGTTCTGCAGAGATTCTGTCCTGTTACGCATGAATTCGCACCTGTTATGCAAAAAATTTCCCGCTGTTCCGTCGAATAACAAGTGAGCCTGATTGCTTTCTATAAGCGATTGAAATTATGTGGTATTTTTCTATCCGTCAGCAATCCCATGCTTTTTTCCCCTGCAAAACGGGCAAAAATGCGAAAAATACCATGCTATGGCGTATCCGGGGCGCTGTTTGCAGCGAAAGCGAATGCGATGCTGATCGGAGGCCTCGGCCGACGGACCGGCACCCGGGTGGAAACGATCCGTTTCTATGAACGCGAAGGGCTGATCCCGGCACCGGCGCGGACCAGCGGCAATTATCGCGTTTATGGCGAGGCACAGCTCAACCGCCTGTCTTTCATCAGGCGCTCGCGCGACCTGGGCTTCACGCTGGATCAGGTCCGCGACTTGCTGGCACTGGCCGACGATCGCGCTGGATCCTGTTCGGCGGTCGGCGCGATGGCGACGGGCCATGTCGCGCAGATCGACCGCAAGATCGCCGATCTCCGCCTGCTGCGCGACGAACTCGTGCGGCTGCTCGAAGATTGCGGACGGTCGACGATCGGCGAATGCCGGATCATCGACGCGCTGGCGCCGCGGGCACTGGATCGCGCGGAATGACGATGATGCTGCGCAACTGGGTGGGCTGGCCGGGCGTGCCACTGGCGATCACCTCGGCGGCGTTGTTCGGCGCGAGCACGCCGCTCGCCAAGGCGATGCTCGGCGAAGGGATTTCGCCGTGGCTGCTGGCCGGCCTGCTCTACGCCGGTTCGGGGATCGGCCTTGCGCTCGTTTCGATCGGGCGCCGCATCGCCAGCGGCGGTGGAAGCGAGCCGTCGCTCGGCGGCCGCGATTGGGGATGGATGACGCTGATCATCCTCGCGGGCGGCGTCGCCGGGCCAGTGCTGCTGATGCTCGGCCTGGCATCGACGCCGGCATCCTCGGCGGCGCTGCTGCTCAACCTCGAAGGTCTGGCGACCATGGTGATCGCATGGGCCGTGTTTCGCGAGAGTGTCGATCGCCGGCTGATGCTCGGCGCCCTCGCCATCCTCGCTGGCGCCCTGTTGCTGTCATGGCAGGGACGAGCATTCGGCGGGATCGGTGCTGGTTCGCTTGCGATTGCCGGCGCCTGTCTCGCCTGGGGCATCGACAATAATCTGACGCGCAAGATCAGCGCCGCCGATCCGGTGCAGATCGCGATGATCAAGGGGCTGGTCGCGGGCGCCGTGAATCTCGCGATCGCATTCGCGGCCGGCGCGCAATTGCCGACGACGCGCCTGCTCGCGGCCGGCGGCATCATCGGCTTCTTCGGCTATGGCGTCAGCCTCGTGCTGTTCGTGCTCGCGCTGCGCTTCCTCGGCACCGCCCGCACCGGCGCCTATTTTTCCGCAGCCCCGTTCATCGGGGCGCTGCTGGCGCTGGCGATGTTCGGTGAGCCGGTGACCATCCGGCTGATCGTCGCCGCGATTCTGATGGGCATCGGCCTGTGGGTCCACCTCGCCGAACAGCATGAGCACGACCATGTCCACGACCCCGCCGTGCACAGCCATGCCCATATCCACGATGCCCACCATGATCATGACCACGGACCGGACGACCCGGCAGGCGAGCCACACGTCCATCATCACCGCCATGCGCCGCTGGTCCACAGCCACCCGCATTATCCCGATCTGCATCACCGCCATCGGCATTGATGAGCACGGCCTGCGCAATCGTCGAACACCGCGCCTCGCGATCAATCTGACCAGGTTTCATCATCGCGCCCGGGACGAAATGATTGGCTGGAGCGCGTCGCCAGAGCTTGACTTTCCCGCCGCAGCGACGCCGGAATTCCGTTGAGAACGGCATCGTCGAAGCGCAAATGCGGCAGATATTCGATCACCATGGCCGTCACGGCTTCGGCCTGAGCGAGATCGCGATGCCGCTTCGCGCGATCGCGATCGTCCCGGCCGGACAGCCACAGCTTGTGCATCGCGAAGGCCCGCGGGTCAGGCGCGACGATCGTCAGCGGATAGCCCTTCTCATCGATCGCCATCTGCTCTACCGCCGGACTGTTTTCGAGCCATGCTAGGCTTGCATTCTCGACCGCCTCGAGGTCCCCGGGATCATTGCCGATCCGCCGCCGGCTTTTGGCTATCGATGCGGATCGCGGCAGCGGCGTGATCAGATCCACCATGAATCCGGTATCGTTGACCGCACGAAAGCTGCCTTGATCGGTCGGCACGAAACTCCGATCCACGGCTCGGAGCAAGCCGGCAAGCCCGGTTTCGCGCAGATCCGAAGTTAGCAGCTTCAACGCCGATCGCGCATCGAGCAGGAAATCGATATCCCGCGTCGTCACTTCGGCGCTCCCAAAGTGGATGCCGGCCATACGCTCATAGGCGAAAAGTGCATGTGTGCCGACTACGCGCAATCCCTGCCCGAGCAGCGCTTCCCGATCGAGCCGTCGCAAGACGCGCGCTGAAGTCCAGGGAACCCGGCCCAGGCGCATGGCCCGGTTGATCGGCGCCAGACGCCCGATTTCGGCATCCAGCTTTGCCCGCCGCTGCTTCAGCGCCGCACGGCCAGCGTGAAAGCGCGCGTAAATCTGCTCGGTGTCGCCGCTCTCCGCGCCGAGGCTCTTCCAGCCCTCGCCGACCTTGCGATAGAGATATTTTCGACCTCCAATGGTCTTCCAGGCCATCGAGCCGCCAAATCGCTGTCGATGATCACGCTGGGCATCGCGGAAAGCCGCATAGACCTGTTCCGTATCGACCAGCTGCCGAACCTGCGATCCGTCGAGAATCTCCATGATCGCCTTATTATCCCTTTTTGACGTGATGTGTCGACTAAAAGGGATAATCGTTGGCGTGGTCGTTTGCATGGCAGGCCGCCAACGCGCGAGATCAGGCATTCGTCACACAGAAAACCCCGCAAGTTCCTGAGAACTCACGGGGTTTTTGATTGGTGGAGCCGAGGGGGATCGAACCCCTGACCTTCGCAATGCCATTGCGACGCTCTCCCAGCTGAGCTACGGCCCCGGGAACAGGCGGTGGCCTCTAAGGGAGGTTCCGCCGCCTTGCAAGCGTCAACTTTCGTCGTCGCCTTCGTTCGTGTTCACACCCAGATCGTCATCGCCACCGAGGTCGACCTCGTCGTCGGGCGACGGCGTATCGTCCTCGATGTCCAGATCCTCGGCGTCCAGATCCGTATCGTCGGCAACGACCTTGACGTCTTTCTTGGGGGCGTCGAACGGCAGCGGCTGCTTGGACTTCAGCACCGCCTCGGGCTCCCACTGGTTGCCGCACTCGATGCAGTTGACGGGATTGTCCTTTTCGAGATCGTAGAAGCGGGTGCCGCATTTCGGGCAGGTCCGCTTGGTGCCCCATTCAGGCTTCACCATGAGCCGTACAGTCCTTGTGTAAAATGCCAGGAGGCCAGCCGGGGATGTCCACCGGCCAGCGAAGCGCGGCGCGCCTTGCCATAGCCGGACGCCACTGTCAAAAGCCGCCCCGCCAAAACCCGCCCGCACCCATCGACCGTCAGGAAATCCGCTTGTCCTCTGCCCTGCCCGTTCCCCGCGAGATTCGCGCCGGCTCTCCCCTGCGCGGAACCGTGCGGGTGCCCGGCGACAAGTCGATCTCGCACCGCGCGCTGATGCTCTCGGCGCTCGCGGTCGGCGAGAGCGAGATCAGCGGGCTGCTCGAGGGCGAGGACGTGCTGGCGACCGCGGCGGCGATGCGGGCGATGGGCGCGCTGATCGAGCGTGGCGGCGATGGCCGCTGGCGCGTACGCGGCGTCGGCGTCGGCGGATTGCTGCAGCCGCAGACAGCGCTCGACATGGGCAATTCGGGCACCTCGACCCGGCTGCTGATGGGCCTGGTCGCGAGCCATCCGATCGTCGCGACCTTCACCGGCGACGCCTCGCTCTCGCGCCGGCCGATGAACCGCGTGATCGAACCGCTGTCGCTGATGGGCGCGGACATCACGGCCAGCCCCGGCGGCCGCCTGCCGCTGATGCTGCGCGGACTCTGCCCGGCGGTTCCGATCGAATATCGCCTGCCCGTCGCGTCCGCGCAGGTGAAGTCGGCGGTGCTGCTGGCCGGACTCAATACGCCGGGCATCACCCGCGTGATCGAGCCGGTCGCGACACGCGACCATAGCGAACGGATGCTCGCCGGCTTCGGCGCCGAACTGACCGTCGAGATCGGTGGCGACGGCGTGCGCCATATCGCGATCCGCGGCGAGGCCGAGTTGCGGCCGCAGCGCATCGACGTGCCCGGCGACCCCTCCTCCGCGGCCTTCCCTATCGTCGCCGCGCTGATCGTGCCCGGTTCGGACGTGACGGTGGAGAATGTCGGCATCAACCCGACGCGCGCGGGCTTGTTCGATGTGCTGCGGCTGATGGGCGGCGACGTGACTTTGCTCAACCTGCGCACGGTGGGCGGCGAGCCGGTGGCCGACATTCGTGCGCGCCATTCGGTCCTGACCGGGATCGACGTGCCGCCCGACGTCGCGCCGAGCATGATCGACGAATTCCCGATCCTGTTCGTCGCCGCCGCCTTCGCCCGCGGCCGCACCGTCACCGCTGGACTCGACGAGTTGCGCGTCAAGGAATCGGACCGGCTGACCACGATGGCCGAGGCGCTGGCCGCGATCGGCGCAACGATCGAGGAGCGCGCCGACGGACTCGTCATCGACGGCAGCGGCGGCGATCCGCTCGCCGGCGGCGCGCAGGTCGGCTCGAAACTCGACCACCGCATCGCAATGTCGCTCGCGGTCGCTGGACTTGGCTGCCGGGCGCCGGTCAGCATCGACGATGTCGCACCGATCGCAACCAGTTTCCCCGGCTTCTTCGATCTGCCAGGATTCTTCGGCCGAGACGACGGGTTGCAGACATGAAAACACGGGGTTGTTCAAGATGATCATCGCCGTCGATGGGCCTGCCGCCAGCGGCAAGGGCACCATCGCCCGGGCGCTCGCGCGCCATTATGGATTGCCGCATCTCGACACCGGCATGCTCTATCGCGCCGTCGGCCATGCCGTGCTGCTGCTGCATGGCAATCCGGCCAGCGAGGTCGATGCCCTGGCCGGCTGTTCGTTCGACGAGTCGCTGCTGGACGATCCGGCGCTCCGCGGCGAAGCCGCCGGCCGGGCCGCTTCGCAGGTGTCGGCGCATCCACTCGTGCGCGCGGCGCTGGGCCAGCGTCAGCGCGACTTCGCACATCAGCCCGGCGGCGCCGTGCTCGACGGCCGCGACATCGGTACGGTGATCGCGCCCGACGCCGACGTCAAACTGTTCGTCAAGGCGACGCCCTATGTCCGCGCCAAGCGCCGGCACAGCGAGATGATCAAGGCCGGCTCGACCGTCAGTTTCGACCGGGTCCTCGCCGACATCCGCGAACGCGATCATCGCGACATGACGCGCAGCACCGCCCCGTTGCGGCAGGCCGACGACGCCAGATTGCTCGATACCTCCTATCTCGACGTCAACTCGGCGATCCAGCGCGCGGTCGCTTTGGTCGAGGCGCGGCGCACTGCGATGGAGGTTGCGGGTTAAGCTTGCCCCGGCTGCGCCGGATCGCTATGTGCGCGGCGTCCAGCGGGCGTTTACGCTCGTGGAGGCCCGGATCAGGACCGGCATTTCAAGCTGACCTGAACGTGGCGCGTCGAAGCCCGGTCGATGTACCGGTGCTTCCACGCGCCCTTTCCGCTTTGCGGTGAGGACGGGCCTTCGCGAATCACGCGCTCGATGGATGCCGCGACCGGCATGAGGCCGCCGCGGCGTTTTGGCCAAGACCGCCGGAGACAACCGGCTGGCCGGAAAACGACTGACAAGGAACCCCTGATTCATGGCCACTCTGGCAAATCCCACCCGCGACGATTTCGCGGCAATGCTCAACGAAATTCTCGGTGGCGAGAATGAAGGCTTCGAAGGCAAGGTCGTCAAAGGCATTGTCACCGGCATCGAGAACGACCTCGCCGTCATCGACGTCGGCCTCAAGTCCGAAGGCCGCGTCCCGCTCCGCGAATTCGCCGCTCCCGGCCAGAAGGCCGAGTTGAAGGTCGGCGACGAGGTCGAAGTCTATGTCGACCGCGTCGAGAACGTCCATGGCGAAGCCGTGCTGTCGCGCGATCGCGCGCGCCGCGAAGCCGCCTGGGACAAGCTGGAAGGCGAGTTCACCAAGACCGCGCGCGTCGAGGGCGTGATCTTCGGCCGCGTCAAAGGCGGCTTCACCGTCGACCTCAACGGCGCCGTCGCCTTCCTGCCCGGGAGCCAGGTCGATATCCGCCCCGTGCGCGACGTCACCCCGCTGATGGACATCCCCCAGCCCTTCCAGATCCTCAAGATGGACCGCAAGCGCGGCAACATCGTCGTGTCGCGCCGCGCGATCCTCGAAGAGACCCGCGCCGAGCAGCGTTCGGGCCTGATCCAGTCGCTGGCCGAGGGCCAGATCATCGAGGGCATCGTCAAGAACATCACCGACTATGGCGCCTTCGTGGACCTGGGCGGGATCGACGGCCTGCTTCACGTGACCGATCTCAGCTACAAGCGCATCGGCCACCCGAGCGAGATGATCAACATCGGCGACACCGTCCGTGTCCAGATCATCCGCATCAACAAGGACACGCAGCGCATTTCGCTGGGCATGAAGCAGCTCGAGAGCGATCCGTGGGAAGGCGCCGCGGCGAAATATCCGATCGGTGCGAAGCTGTCGGGCCGCGTCACGAACATCACCGAATATGGTGCGTTCGTCGAACTGGAAGCCGGCATCGAGGGTCTCGTCCACGTCTCCGAGATGAGCTGGACCAAGAAGAACGTCCATCCGGGCAAGATCGTGTCGACCAGCCAGGAAGTCGACGTGATGATCCTCGAGGTCGACGAGGACAAGCGTCGCATCTCGCTGGGCCTCAAGCAGGCGCAGAACAACCCGTGGGAGAGCTTCGCGGAGCGTCACCCGGTCGGCAGCACCGTCGAAGGCGAAGTCAAGAACGCCACCGAATTCGGCCTGTTCATCGGTCTCGACGGCGACGTCGACGGCATGGTCCACATGTCCGACATCGCGTGGGGCATCTCCGGCGAGGACGCGCTCAACCTGCATCGCAAGGGCGAGGAAGTGTCCGCGGTCGTGCTCGACATCGATGTCGAGAAAGAGCGCATCTCGCTGGGCATGAAGCAGCTCGAAAAGGGCGCGCCGGCCGTCGGCACGACCGGTTCGTCGGGCGGGCTCAACAAGAATGCGGTGGTGACCGTCGTCGTTCTGGCGATCGGTGACGGCGGCCTCGACGTCCAGGTCGGCGACGATGGCGCGACCGGCTTCATCAAGCGCGGCGACCTCGGCCGCGATCGCGACGAGCAGCGTCCGGAGCGTTTCCAGGTCGGCCAGAAGTTCGACGCGCTGGTCACCGGCTTCGATCGTTCGAAGAAGCCGACCTTCTCGATCAAGGCGATGCAGATCGCCGAAGAGAAGCAGGCGGTGGCTCAATACGGTTCGTCCGATTCCGGCGCGTCGCTGGGCGACATTCTGGGCGAAGCGCTCAAGGCGCGCGACAAGAAGTAACCGCGCACAGCAATTCTGCTTCGATGGCTCGCCGCGCCCTTCCTTCGGGATTGGCACGGCGGGCCTTTTTCTTGCTTGCGCTCGATCGATTTTCGGCCATGTTACAAGGCGTAGGCCGGATCTCCGCTATGGGGAGCGGATCCGACCGATCGTTCGTGTCGATTGTTTTCGAATGGCGACGCTTTGATCGTTACGGGTCCACAATGTCGGTGTATCGTGATGGAGTGGCCCGAATCGACAGGAGAGAAACGGGTCGGGGTGTAGAGCTGAGCAGACCGGAAAAGGGGACGGGCATGATCCGATCGGAGCTTGTGCAGACATTGGCGGCCGAGAATCCCGATTTATCGGTTCGGGAAATCGAGAAGATCGTCTCGATCTTCTTCGACGAGATCGGCGCGCGCCTGGCCGACGGCGGTCGCGTCGAGTTGCGCGGCTTCGGCGCCTTCTCCACCCGCGCACGCGGCGCCCGCACCGGCCGCAACCCGCGCACCGGCGAAGCAGTGGACGTGGAGGCGAAGCGCGTCCCCTACTTCAAACCCGGCAAGGAAATGCGGCTTCGCCTGAATGTGTGACGCGCTGAGCGCTTGACGCCGCGCACGTGATGCGGCTTCAAGCGGCGCTGTGCGGACGTGGCGAAACCGGTAGACGCAGCGGACTTAAAATCCGTTTCCCGTTCGGGAGTGCGGGTTCGAGTCCCGCCGTCCGCACCACCCAGGCATCATTCGAAAATCGGCGCCAGCCTCGCCAGCACCTCGTCCATGATGGCTGGAGCAACGCTCTCCAGCTTTTTCCCCCGCCGTGCCCGCAGGTCGAGCGCACGCGG
>Ga0307513_10005225_pt1 | contig 17196 bp, 19 predicted proteins | sample 15_EM_MG_FD_202174 | JGI IMG/M metagenome (GOLD analysis project Ga0307513, IMG submission 202174) | Populus trichocarpa ectomycorrhiza microbial communities from riparian zone in the Pacific Northwest, United States - 15_EM | ecosystem: Host-associated > Plants > Roots > Unclassified | place... | reverse complement strand
CCTCCCCCCACTCACCCTCTTCGCCTCCTCCATTGCCACCCCCACAACTACCCACCATCGTTTTCAGCCCTGTGTTGCTCAGCCCACGACAACCACGACGGCCACGAGTGCAAGTTTCCCACATCTCTCTCCTTTCAATTTCCAGTCATCACTCCGGTTCCCCTTTTCCACGTTTCCACGCTCCTCGAGGCATCCAACACGCTTGCGCACTGTCACCGCACACTCTTCCAATCCACTCCGGTCTATTCAATCCACCCCCTTGTTCAAACCAAAGAAACAAAAAACACAGCCTGACTGCTTGTTCGTGCAATTCTCCAATTCCTGTGACGGCCGTGCTGGCCTGCTTACTATCAGCCCACCCGAATGTCCATCTCCCTTGTTCCTCTAGAACGTGTCAAAAAATGGAACCATCTTCATGATCACCAGCCCTCGCTCGACAGGCACAGACTCCCAGCCTCGAAATAAGAAGAATTTTCCCAACGCCTAGACCACCCCCGGATGACCATCTTGCATAAGATGTGAAAACCAAAGAGGTTCCATCCCGTGCAAATCGGGTCGAGAAGAAGACAAGAAAGCAGAAGAAGAAGCAAAACGACAAGTCCTCAACACCTTCAATGCAGGACAACTTCCCTGACCCTGCCGTAGAGAGCACCCCTGGATGAAAAGCAAGAAAAGATGTGCAAAAGAACCACCCCTGTGCTGCTATCTTTCTAGAAGTCACCAACACATCATATAATCATATCTCAAATCCTGTCCGCCCCGCGATCGAATACACTCATATCACCCGCACATCACCTCAACCGCGCAAGTTTAGCAGACCGCGGCAAATTTGGCTCTTGCGATATCCCCATCCTTCCATCGTTATTCGATGCCTATACTATCCCGTATCTGCGCGGCATCAAGGGGTCCTCAAAAGCAAGTGCGTCATCCCCACACCTCGGTCGGGCTCAGCTCCCTCGTTCCCCACCCTCTTCTTCCTCTGACCCACTACACCGCACCCTTCAACGCTCGAGACCAATTCTGAGCCAGCCTTCTTCGCCCCAATCGGACCGTCCCGAAAAGGGGCCCCCACGCCGTGACGCCGGACCCTGACCATAACCAAAATGGCAATCCCCAACGTCTGATTTGGCTTGTCTAGCCGATCGGCAAATCCCATGATGGAGCGATCGCCTGAGCTCGCTCAGCTCAAACGCATAGGTCCTTCCAGAGTGGTCCTTGTGACTCGGGAGGATTGACTATCGACGTCTATTCCAGGTGGGATGGGCGTCAGGGTCTGCCGTTTCTCCCTTCCGTAAGGACGTCTTGTATCTCTCCCTTCATTTGTCATGCGTGCGAGGCCGCAGTCAATCGGTGAGAGTCGTTGATAAGACTCTATCCGCGTGGTCAGGTTAACCCAACAAAGGCTAAATCCTTTCCCTGAAAGGGCTCTGTCATTCTCCATAAGCTCTCCACTTAGATTACAATGAGTTTCTCCGGTGCAATTACATACGGGAGGTCATTACGCCAGTGTTGACAGGGTCACTCTCGTTATTAACCATCACAAGACTCTGTCCGAAATCCATTCGACGACGGTTAGTCTATCCGCTTCTCACCCAATCCCTGACGCCCTGCAGAGATAACAGCCGCCTTGTCAGGTCGTCCGATGGTAGCATTCAAGACGCGGGCCCAGTGACCTAAAACGTTTGAAATGGTCGCGCAGCGTGATCTGCCCCATGCTGCCTAAACGGGAGGATGAACGGCCACGGCCCACGGCGCTGCTTCCACGGCGCTGCCTGTTGTCATCTTGCGGAATGCCCCATTAGGCGAGAACCAGTTATCGCTGTGCAAGCGAAGGACATTAGAGGTACCGTATACAGTTGGCTTAAGAAGAAGTCGCTGAGAGACCGGTGGGGAGGGGATCCCAGGCCCAAATTTCCCCCGGTGTCGCCTCTTCTCTGTCAAGGCACTTCGGCATTCTAACAGCAACACAAAAGACATACTTATATAAACACGCGAGATGGGGGTTGGCGAAGTAGTGTCATTTCGGAACGTCTGACGTTGGCGCGCCGCGCAGAAAGTTCCAAGCTAAGTCTATTCCACCCACCCACCACTCACCATTCACCATTCACCACTAGGGACACCACACGCCGACCGCCCCATCCGCCCCGCCGCTCAGCAGCCACGGAAGGCCGTCGAGCCACCGCACATCGAGCACGCCCAGCCCGTCCGTCACCGCGTGCCCGCGCAGGATCTTGAGCGGCACGATCAGCGGGTCCGTCATCAGGTCGTGGTACACGCGACTGTGGAACACCTGGATGCTCCCGTCGTCGGATGCCGATGCGAAGAGTGGGTACGTCGGGTGGAAGTGCAAGGCCCGAATCGCCCGGCTGTGGTATCTAAAGAAATTGAGATTAGTATTAGTATTTATGCGTGAAAAATAAATTAAAAATAGGACGAATCGTGGGGCGCAAGCTAAGGGAAGGGCGACAAGTTGGGTGTGGTGGGATCGGGTAAAAAAAGGCAGTGATCGGAGTCGGTACAGCCGATGGTGGATACTTTTTTCCAGTGCCACGGCGCTTGATCAGGGCTCGTACCGGAGCACCGGAGCGCCGGCGCGGTGGGGCGATGTGGGGCGCTGGCTGCCTGGCACGCGCCGTAGGTGGCAGGGCGGATGGAGGAGGGGGTGGAGGGGGGGGGGGGGGGGGGGGGGGGGGGGGGGGGGGGGGGGGGGGGGGGGGGCCCCGGGGGGGGGGGGGGGCCGCGGAAGGCGCAGCTGGTGACATTTGAACGCTATCTGACTCACCGAAGGACCTTGTACGGCTTGTCGCTGAGCTCGAGATCGAACCAGCACAGCTTGCGGTCGTAGCCTCCCACTATAAAATGGTCGCCGGACGGATGCACATCCAGACTCGAGATCCATCTGATACCCGGCAGGAACGTCTTGACGAGCTTCTGCTCCGCCAGATCGTACAATCGAACGTATCGCTGTGTCTAATCAGAGATGCCGTCAATATCCTGGCTCGCTGTTTCTAGGGGGGCCTGGAATGGGGGGAAAATGGTAAAATGGTAAAAAAAAGAAAGATGTGATTACCGCTACAAAGAACTGCGGCTTGAGTGGGTGAAATGCCACTCGCTGCACAGCGCCTTTGACATTCTTGAACGGCGCTTGCGAATGGCGCTTGCTCGTTTGGTGAATCCATACAGAAGCCTGTCCCGTGCCCGACGCTGCAAAGAAAAGCCATTCAAAGGGAGTCAGTCGTTTTCCGGAAGGGGTAATCGCGCGCGCGTACAGACGGATGCGAAGTAATCGCCTTTTCGGTGGAACGTGATTTGCGTGACTTGACCCGATCCGTGGGGGAGCTGAATAATAGCCAAGAAATCGGCTGTGCTGCCCGCCTGCGACTGAGCCGCGAGGAGGGCCCATTTGACCGGGCTGGCAGTGGCCGGCTGGGATTCGGAGGCCGTCCCAGATGCCCCGAAGAGCTCTCTCGTGGACGCGTGGATCGCCGCCGATAGCAGAGGCGGGATAACGACATGCAGTTGTTCCTCGCTGTTTTTTGAATGTTGGTAGTACCGTGAGCATGGACCCGTCCGACCCGCCCGAGACGCTTGCCACTCACATGCACACTATGAAATACGACACTTCTTTTCGCGGACACCAGGCGACCGCCGAGACTTTGCCATTCAGATTCCAGCGCGCTGCTTCGTGGCCTGTGGCACTCTCCCAGAGCGAGACCAACCCGGACTCGTCCCCTGATACTACCCAATCACCCCCCGGGCTCGTGGATAGACACCGGACGCGTGCTTCGTGCCTCCTTTCTCGGATCGCCAGATATGTCGGAAAGGGTCGCAAAGATTGTGGAGAGGGCAGCGAAGGGATGAGGGAATCAGGGTCAATATTGAGCTTTGTCCTCTGCACCCTGGGAGCAAGATAGAGGTCCAGCAGTCGGTTGAACCGCTCGCTGATAAAATCAGCATATGCGGGGACCAAGCGGAATGCCGGGTGCTTTTGAGGGAGGTAGTTCCTTTCCCTATCTTCCTTGTCGGTATTCTGCCACTCGTCCTTCTCTTGCGGTGTGGGTAGATATTCTTCGGGGGGGTTGTAGGACTCAGCGTTCGTCGGGAGCCGGGGTTTAGGCGCCGGGAGAGGCGCGGGATGGTCAGGGGCTGGTGTAGACCAGAGGTTAAAAAATTGCGGTTTGTCATCCGCGGCTTTAGGACGGTTAGGCACGATACGGCCTTGCCGGATGGCCCGCACTATCTTCATCACCTAAACGGAGTGTCAGAGCATGTCTACACCCTGTGACGACAAGTGATTACCTTCTGCTTTTCCCACTTGCTGGGAACGAACCGTCTCTTTGGCTCAGGTGCGGCACTCAGAGGCATGATTTCCTCCTTGCCCTTGCCGGTGAACCACTCTACAGTTGGCTCGTAAGGGTTGTACCCGGCATCAGGGTTCTCCCCCGCGTACAGCCGTCGTATTATGTCAAGCTCTTCACCGGTCAGTGGTCTCTCACTCTGGAGGCTTTTATCGAAAGCGGACGTCCTGTGATGGCTCAGTCTATCTATGTTGTAGCAAGTAAGTGTGGGGCGTACCATGCACTAGGGTCCCCTGCGGTCGCCAAGAATTTGTCGAGCTCGTCTCCTCGAGCGGGTCGAAGTACTTTCTTCCCGTCGATGGTATAGCCGACGTGAGGCAGGTCATCGTACCAATGCATCGGAATATTCCCGACCCGATTTGGGTCCTAGAACAGGGTGTCAATGGAAGGTTGAAGAGAATAGGCTGACGGACCTCCTCTGTAGAGGAATCTGAGTCATATTCAGGATCTATCTCAGGATACACGCGCTTGGGACGTCCTGTTATCTTCGAAATAATAGTTTTTCCGTCTAACGGGGGCTCCCCGTCCACTCCATACTGTTCATCGACCTCGGTATCGTCTGTGTCGTGTTCGCCGCCTTCTTCTTCCTCTTCTTCCTCCTCTTCTTCATCTGAACTTGTGTCCGAGCTACCAGAATCAAGCACTGGGAACGGTTCCACCTCCCCGTCGTCGCTGCTCGCGGAATCTTCTCCGTCCGAGTCGACTTCCAGGTTGGTGGGTGGGATGTGAATAATTTCTGCGTCTTCTACATCTCGTTTACGCTTTTTACCATCGCCGTTCGCTAGCGTTTTTGTCTTGAGGGAAGCCATCGACGATTCCAAGAAATTTCGTTTGACACTTGGACCCAACGCGTTCTTTCCATGGTCGTTTACGGCGGCGGTATGCCTCTATTGAACCTAGATAGTCCTTATACAGACCTTGTGTGTTATAGACGACGTTTCTGCTCTCGTTCTGGACATTGGCGCCCACACGGTGCGCGCGGGATATGCCGGCGACGACGCACCGAAGGCCGTCTTTCCCACCACGTACGCGTATCGCGACAACCAAGTACCAAGTGCAGATCCAAGTGCACCTCCGACCGTAACTCGCAAATATTGGATTGGCGAACACGGTGCACCGATTTGGAAAGCCAACCAAGAAGTAGCAAATCCATTTCACAATGGCACTTGTTAGTTAAACAAGCGCAACTACGGTTCTATTGGTTAATAGTATTCACAGTGGAGGATTTCAGTCCCATCCCCGAGATACTTAGACATACATTTGTTGACAATCTGCGCTGTGACCCCATGGACCACCCCGTCCTCCTCACAGAGGGTGCCTGGAATACCCCTGCAAACAGAGAACGGATGGCGGAAATTCTATTCGAGGAGTTCAAGGTTCCTGCTTTCTATACCGCGAATTCTGGAGTATTAACTGCGTTAGTGGTATGTTCTGAACACACAGTCCAATTATTGACGCCCAATAGGTTTGGTGCGGGTAAAGGAACAGCCTTGGTCGTAGACGTGGGGAGCCACTTCGTAAATGTCGTTCCAGTCGTCGACGGGTTTGTGCTTCGCAAAGGCACGGCAACCTCCAAGTTATGGCATTCTGTGTTGACCACCGTACAGGTTTACAGAGGTCGAACCTCCCTGTGCTTGCCCGCCTAAACGCTGCAGGTTTCCTGGGCCCCAGCAATCGGCGTCCATACCCTGTGCCACTCATCCCTCATCAGCTGATCGCAACCAAGACACCGGTAGACCCCGAACAACCGCCAAGCTTCACCTACCGAGACGACCGTATGCCACACACGAGCCAGAGTTGGAAGACCTGGGCAACGGAACGCGAAAAGGAGGAATGGATAGCTAGCGTGGGTGCTGTTCTCGAAAATGGGTGGGGAGACCACCAGTAAGTGCGTTCTTTGAAATTTGGTCAGAAGCCAACCCACCCGCAGGCATGTGGCAATGCGACCGCCGAAAGTATACGAGTTTTCATCCGGGTATAGCACAAGTTTTTCACAGGAACGATACTACATCGGTGAATCATACTTCGACCAGAGACACATGGCCGTGAGTCGATTCACAAGGTTTGGTCCAGACTTTTGACGATTGACTGTCTCGCTCGAAGCAAGCAAACCCTAACCTTCCTCCGGTCATTCCTGCTCTAATTCAGCATTCTCTATTGGGAGCAGAGGCTGATCTGCGCGCTCATCTCATTCAAAATGTGGTACTGACCGGCGGCGGCTCATTGATGATGGGCTTTGCGGAACGGCTATCTAACGAGTTGGGCAAGATGTTTGCCGGAGTGAGCCTCGAACTTTGCGGTCCTGGAGTCCGCCCCATGGCTCATATTTGTCTGCAGAAAGCGAAATTGTCCGCGCCGGGAAATAGCATAGAACGCCAATACGGCGCGTGGGTGGGTGGCAGTATTTTGGCAAGTCTTGGGACATTCCACCAGCTGTGGATTAGTCGTGCGGAGTGGCAGGTATGATCATATATTTCTCTTCCCGAGGATGACGAACTTTGACGTCAAACATTCACAGGAGCACGGGAAGGCGATCATATCCCAGCGTTGCAAATGATGTCCTTTTTTTTAGAACAACTGTGTAGGCTTATGTGGTCGATGCTCCATTGCATATCTCGTTTCACTGAGAACCCGTGGCGACAGTACGCCACCCGTCGACCAAAGCACAGGGTATACTTTACCGGCAACTCACTTTTAAAACGGTTTCTACGCCACATGCTCGGCGTGTTGTTATCGCGCGTCCATGATTCCGTCTAGACACCCCAAAGCTCGAGGACCAGTCAATACTTATTCCCATTGGTGGACAGTCCGAACTCGGCATATCACTCTTGTTGCTACCTCCCGGACTATGCGTGTCAAGCCCAGACTACCTCTTTGCCCGGGATCGGTACTCAATATGGGCCCCCTACGTTGGGTTCTCACGACTGAAGAAAACTCCCTATTCTGGCAAGATGACCTCGCAGTCGACGGCTTACCTCAATAGGCCATCCGAGTGGCGAGGTCCCAACGGGTGTTCTTCCGGGAACGTTGGTGGCTGTTGAGGAACGGGCCTGGTTCACACGCATACGAATAAGTATGAACTTCAAATGCCATGTGGCACGAGAAGTTCCTACTCATTTCGTTTGGTAGCCTCGAACGCTCTCCGCAGTAGGCCGGGAGCTTCTCACCGGCTACCAAACACTAAAAGTTTAATGGATTCAATGCCGAGACCTGACACTGAACGCCACGGCCTACCTGAAGGGGTTAGAACAGAGCCCCATAAACATTTCGGCCACTGAGACTGACATTTCTTCGCTCAGGGCGTCCCAGGCGGTACTCTAACGGACCGAGGTATCACCGATAGAGCCGTCGTTCCACGACCCTCCCGAATCATTTTGACTCGCTAAGAAACCAAACCGTATTCGAGATAAGGCCCGTCTTCCCGAGATTGTCCGGTAATCATCCCAGCTTCCGGGTGCCTCGAAACGGGTGGAGCACTCTCATCGGTTTAGACACAGAGTTCTCGCTCCTGGAGTTTGAATCCCTTTCGTTCGCAATTCTATGGAGAGAGTTCCTCTGCTGCTCTTACCCCATTGCCGTGATTCAATCTGTATGCCTCCAGTACTCTTGTCTTTCTGGACAATTTTGTGGCGATGTGCAGCGTGTAAACAAAGCTAAGCTTGCCTCTTAGGCCTCGACGATAATGGCATTCACTCGGTTGGACCGCTCGTACCTAGTAGATTGGTAGGACTAGGCCGTATACTCGCGTGTGAGGTCTTCTCAACAGTCACCAGGCTTGTTTCTTTCCTCTGGTTTGGTATCGCACGAATTTGGGAGGTGGTCCCCGTCTTTGAACGGGACTTCGACCCCGCAGAGTCAGCTATCTCCCACAAGTACCGGAAGAAGCAACGGTGGGTAAACTCTAGCGATACGGCAATCTACTTATCCTTCACGCAGTGTTTCGAGCTTCGTCTCACAAGTAATTTCTTTGGGGGGTCCCATAATCATCGTCCTTGTATGGTTCTGCTTTCACAGAAGACCATTGGAACTACACCATAGCCTCCTTACTCTCTGGTCCGCCAAGTGAGTGAGAAAAACAGGCGGCCCTGTCGGCGCCTAAGTCTGATAGCATTTAGGGCACTCCAACACCTAATAGTCCAGGTGCTTAAGAACCGCGTTGGTACGGGTGCATTACATGCCCAAATTGGAGTCTCATTTATTTGCAGGGAGACTTAGGCCCGACTTCTTAGACCGGTGCCAGTGGGACGGTACAATCTGCACAGGGTTTGATTCAATTCCATTCGCGTTGATACGTCTGTGATTTATTTCTCAGGGCACCTGACCTCGTGGAAGAAGGTCGTCGAAGTTTTCCAAGTGGTCATGCGGGCACCGCTTGGGTCGGCATGACGTTTGTATTTCTTTATCTCTGTAGTACGTAAATATGCACCTATCTTATTTTATTTTTCAATTTAAGGTTCCTACTCTAGGTAAAATCCATGCGCTCAGGCGAGGTCATGTATTTCCGTCAAGAGCCTTATTGAGCAGTGTTCTTGGCCGTCTATCGATTACACTTGCTCCCCTGGTGATTTCATCATGGGTAGCAATCACACGTTTGGAAGACTATGTATGTTTGGCTGTCCCACCTCGGCCTCCACGAGCTAAGAGTTCATTAGAGACACCACAAGGAAGATGTGGTCGTTGGAAGCTTCATAGGCTTCTCATGTGCATGGCTCACGTACCATTTCTACTTCACTAGTCCCTTCGCCCCGATTTCCGGACAAACAGGCAATACCGCGAGAGAGGTGTATACCGATAACAATGGCGAGTTTATGGAGCTACGACAAATACCGGAGGAAGAGGAACCCTTTCACTCCAATGGGAATCGTGCCTCCCAAGACGTATAATGTAGTCACTATAGGACTCAATGAAATGGACCAGGTATAACGTATGTGTCGATCCTTGGCGGTTATATATTCTCTCCGAGCAGAATTTCACAATAGTTCAGAATCTTTTCGAGCTGCTTGCGCAGTACGTCGGGTCAAACCGCCTTTCATGACCCCCACATGAGTCCGGGGTCGATGACTTCATCGCTGGAAGGTATAGAGTGGAGAGGAGTTCGTGACTGAAGTGAAGGACCGACAGCCCCACCTCAAACCAGTATATTATTACAGCGCCTGTGTGAAACGGGGAGGAACATCACTTACGAATCTTAACGCCTGTAACGACCAACTATGTCCCACCATTCACGAAACTACTACACTACTCGTCCACATCGTCACCACCACCAAGTGCACTTCGCCAACCCCCACCACCACTCGGGTCACTCCGGACATCGCCGTTCGCAACCAGTTCATTATTACTACCCAAACACTTCGCACCATGTGTACCACCCTCGCCACTCTTCCCATCATCACTCGAGTGGTGGCCCTCGTCATTCCCATTACTCTGGGTCTTCTTCAAGATACTACGAGCCTAGAAGGGCAGTCACGGTGGTGAGTTCAATGGACCTTTGGAACCAGGATTAGGCACTGACTGCTTGTTATTGATTTAGAAGAGAGAAAGTCTGGGTAGAAAACTTAAGAGGCTGTTCCTGGGTGAACGAGGGGCCGGTTATCACCCTCGTGTCCACGCCTACTAACCTCCCGATCGGAAGTGACCAACACACGGTCAGGGTGTGACTTTGGCGGTGCCGAAAGAAAATGCGGGTGAACCTTTGCGCTCTGTATCCATAGTATAAGAAAATAACATTCGTTTGGTGAACCAAGACTGAATAGCCTCCATAAAACCGAAAGATAGGTTAAGTAGTAACTGGCGAGTTCCTTATTCAGGTTACTCTTCTGTTTCTGTTTCTGTTTCTTCTGTTTTCAATAATTTGGCCGCCTTCTTTGCTGCCCGAGCGCCATTTCTCCACCGCTCATTCACAACTTCCACAGTATCGCCCCGCCTCCTCTTTAAAAGGGGCACATATTTCTTCGTGTGCCGCGACTGACCTCCGCCAATATTCACATGTGCGATTCCTCTGGTGTCTGTGGGTGGGCGATGATAGACGGAAGCGGCTTCCAGGAAATGTTGGTGCAAGGCAGTATGAACGAGTGAGCGGCTATACTCCCCATGAATCTGCTGCCATAGAAAACCCGACGCAGTAGCAGCGTAGCCCTCATCCGTTGACACATCCTCCGCTCGCCATTGAACACTGGTTTCGTCGAACCCACAGTCCCATAGTATTAATGGCAACCCAACTGCCATCTCATATATTGGTCTTGCTGGTACAAGCGGTATAGAAGAGTCTGGATGTGGCTTCTCTGGATTGGTGTTCAAAAGAGCATCGATGACCTCGGGTTGTTCGAGGCCATGCCCAATCAACAGCATAATCGCCATGATATGCCGTACTTGGTGCCATAAAAAGGCCGAGCCGACCAAATCGAGAACGTATAAATCCCCCAAATGGACTGTTCCGTCTCGGATTGTATCACTCTTTCGTAGGACTGAAATTTCTGCTCTGTCGATCCTTCTATCGTATCTTTCGATCTGCTTTGAGCCGTCCAGTTTGCAGAAATTGCGAAAATCGTGCTCGCCCACGAGCCGAGATGCCGCATCTCGCAAACGATCAAGATCTAGAGGCGGACTTGGAAGAGGTAGGGAGTTGAAGAAGTACTTATAGTGTCTACGTCTACAATTGAAGCGGGCCGAGAAGTTGTCCGAGACTGGGGACCAGGCGAGAATGCGAATGCTTGGCGGGAGGACACGATTGAGGATTAAAATATAGCGGAGTTCCTGCTGTACTGGTGGGTCTCCAGACGTCGATGGACTCTCTCCCTCCGTCACTTCCCCACCTAGGTCCCCACTCTCTCCTTCAGTCGGTAGAGCATCCTTGGTTGCTTCCAGAGGTGGTTTTATCGCACTGCGGACCCATAGAGCCACCACTTGACCCGCAGCACTAACTCCCCGATCCGTCCTCCCACACCTTGACCAGTCGCACCCCTCAAACCCTTTCTCCCTCTCAATCAGACGCGACTTGCACAGTGCGTCAAACAAGACCTCCTCAACCGTAGGCAGAGGAGTCGGTTCGCTCTGTACCGCGAGTCCGTTATACTCCCATCCGTGATAACAGAATTTCAGAGCAATTTTCCGCCGTGGAAAGGCCGCAAAGTTAAATGATTCTGCTTCTTTCTTTGGTTTCTTCTTCTTTGGTTGTTCAGTTGATTGGCTTTTTGTTGGTGATTGAGGGTTTGAAGTTGCGCTCTCGAGCTCTTTGAGACGCGCAATGAGTTCCTCGCGTGAAAAGCTTTCGTAAGTTGACATGCAACGATAGAAATGGTATGATCCAGGTGCAAATAGAGTCAGCCGTATGGACCTTAGCATCCAACGGCGGGGAAAGGTCCAAGTCAGCCTGCAGTGAACCAAATATTTGGCGCCGCTCTCCCTGACCAGTCATTAGCTGGATCAAAATTCAAAATGCGATACGCGGTCTTTGTTACAGGCCCTGCAGGTGCAGGCAAATCGACCTTTTGTGCTGCTGCGATTCGCCACTTGCAAACGCTCAAACGAACCGCACATCTTGTAAATCTGGACCCTGCAGCCGATCCAGAGTCATTTGAGTTTGAACCTACGATTGATATCAGGAATTTGATTGGGTTGGAAGACGTAATGGCTGAGCTAGGTTACGGACCTAACGGCGGGCTAGTATACTGCTTCGAGTAGGCTTCGGTGGCTGTGGGCTTGAGCCATATCATCTGAAAGGACATATATAGATATCTGCTGCAAAATCTGGACTGGTTGGATGAAGAGCTTGGAGAGTTTGATGACGATTATTTAATTATCGATTGTCCAGGTGAGTGATAGTTACTTTGATATGCTCGCCTATACCTTACGGGGACAATCAGGTCAAATTGAGCTATACACCCATCATCCCATCCTTCCAACCCTTGTTTCCCATTTCCAGAGGCTGAATATGCGGCTTTCGGCGGTATATCTAATCGAATCTCAGTTTATGGAGGACAAATACAAGTTCTTTAGGTGTGGTTTCCTCCGTTCTGTGATGATTCCTGCCACCTGACTACGAACGCAAGTACAGTGGTGTGCTTTCGGCAATGTCAGCGATGGTGAACCTGGAGATACCGTGGATCAACATCATGTCAAAGATGGATCTAGTGAGCAGTAAGACGAAAGATCCTGCTGGCGGCCGCAATGGAATTCGGTCGAGAAAGGATATTTCACGGTAAAGAGAGCTTTGATGCGGTGATCTGTTTCTGGCGGATTATTCTTCATTAATACCCCTTCCCAGGTATCTAGATCCTGATCCACTACTTCTTGCCAGTTCTGCCGGCGAAAATAACGCCCCCTTGAACAAAAAATTCCACTCCCTCAACCAAGCGATAGCGCAGCTTGTATGGGGTCATTATAATATGACCCTCCACGCAACCTCACTTCTGTTCTATATAGATTGACGAAAATCCGCTCGTATCCTTCCTTCCATTGGACCTATCCGACACGGATTCAATAGACAAGGTTATAAGCCATGTTGACTACACCATGCAGTATGGTGAGGACGAAGAGCCAAAAGAGGTAGAAGTCTTTAGCCTTTACTACGACATCCGCTTAGCATTTCCCTTGCAGCCCAAGGACATGGACAAAGGCGACTTTGTGGACATGGAATGAATACAATTCTGTTGCAAACCTATCATATACGCCCGGTTTATGTACTTTGCTCGGTCAGCTCGGAACCGTGAGCAATGTTCGCTCCTCCAAGTCATGTTTGTGGCACTGTGGAGGCCAAACCAACATGTAGCATAGAAAATTTAAACCTCTTCAAACCTGTTCCTGTCTGCTTCCTCGCCCTCTGGATGAGGTAGTCATTAGATGAACAATTCCTCGTCGGAATACGCGATCGGTATTCCGCGAATAAGACCACAAGGTGTAGCTCACTTTTCTTTCACTTTTCTTCCTTGGAGCGTTGCCGGCGCGTCGCTGCGTCTGTCGTGACAATGGGAGTGTTTGTGGCCGTCGGGGAGTGTTGGACCGCGACTACTCCGTGTCTTCTCTCAACCATAAGCTAGAGAGGCGATGTCAAAGGCGTCAGATACGTATGGACACTATACGAAAATTGAAAAGGTCGGCGAAGGCAAGTATAACACTCTCATCGTCTCGTACTTGACAGAAGGCTTCAGAGGCTGATCAATGGATACCAGGGACGTATGGAGTAGTGTACAAAGGGAAGGATACTCGCACAGGGACCATTGTCGCCATGAAGAAGATTCGGCTCGAGTCGGAAGACGAGGGAGTGCCATCGACTGCCATTCGCGAAATCAGTCTGCTCAAGGAACTTCAAGACGACCACATCGTGAAGTAAGCTCCAGAGTCACTCGATGCTTCATTATATAGAGTATCAAACCACAAACGCGTGTGCTCTTATCCCGACACTCCGCTGATCCAATAGACCCCTTTACTAGACTTCTGGACACCCTCCACTACGACTCAAAGCTCTATCTTGTATTTGAGTTCTTAGACAATGACCTCAAGAAGTACCAGGAGGCCATGAACGCGGCCCATACTCCACTCAACATGCAACTTATTAAGGTGCGTGCCTCGGTGGGCGCACCCCAATGTGTTTCTTATGCCTCTTTGTCAATTATTTCAGAAATTTACGTGGGAGCTGTGTTCTGGTTTAGTTTTCTGCCACTCTCATCGTATCATCCACCGTGACTTGAAACCGCAAAACCTGCTCATCGACAGCGAAGCGAACCTCAAAATTGCCGACTTCGGTCTCGCAAGAGCCTTCGGAATCCCTCTCCGGACGTACACACACGAGGTGCGACTACCAAAACCATTTCGAAACTTCATTGAATTCCATTTGTAGGTCGTCACACTCTGGTACCGCGCACCAGAGGTCCTTTTGGGCGCACGCCAGTACTCTACGGCTCTCGATATGTGGTCTGTGGGGTGCATCATGGCAGAGATGGTATTGAAGGGGATGCCACTCTTCAACGGTGACTCCGAAATTGACCAAATCTTCAAAATATTCCGGTGCGCTCCACTCCCTTCCGCGTATGGAGACAAATTCATCTTGCTGTAGTGTTCTAGGGACCCCCGATGATCTCATATGGCCTGGTGTCAGTGAGCTGCCCGACTACAAGCCAACTTTCCCGCAATGGAGTCCACAACCCTTGGCCTCGGTCGTTCCTCGTTTGGAAGAAGACGGCTACGACGTATTACAGGTGCGCTGATCTGAACGATCCTTTCGGTATCCCAGTCTGAAATGCCCGCCACCTCCAGCAATCCCTGGCGTACAACCAGGCCCAACGTATCTCGGCTAAGCGCATGAAACGCCACCCGTGGTTTGACTCTTATCGCGAAACGCTTCCAAAGAAGGATCTCCAGACGGAAAGTGTTACTCTCGCTAAACTGGGTATGACGAACAGGGTGATCTCAAGGTGGTGATCCGAATATCAACCCCTCGTTCGTTTCCCTTGATTCGTAACATTATACGCCACTCCGTTAGTCTCCGTGCCCCCTCGAGTCACTCTTGTTCTCGGTTCGCTGTGATTTGGCAGGCTCATGAATGCATCTGTGTTCTAACTTATCGTCGGACATATTCAGCATGGAGTGGTCTCACTCCTGGGGTGTTTGTCCTCTCGAACGTAGTCTTTGGAGCCTCGCTCTGTGATTGGGGTTTGAGAGCTTGGACCACGCGTCTTCATCTCCCCACTTTTGTTTGGTTTCCTTCGTGTACAAAAGGCCTCTTCAATAACGAGGAAAACAATGGGGACTGTAACAAGCACGTCGGCATCTCCCTTGAGCTATTCGTACAAAACCCGCCAACCAGAGCGGACTATCCGCTATATCCAGGCGCAGGGCGAGGCTCTAGTAGAATCCCAGGCCAGCTCTATCGCTCTCCATGATTCATTTCTGGGTTTGGACGTTGAATGGAGACCCAACTGGGCTAAAGGCGCACCAGAACGGCCTGTCGCCCTAATTCAGCTTGCCAGCCGTCATGAAGTATTACTCTATCATATACATAGAGTTGGTGAGTTGGTTTAGTGTGTGACGGAATGGTCTTTAACGCTCTTCTTTTTGCTCTTGTCCAGGTCAGCTCCCACCTGTCCTTACAGCTTTACTAGAGGATCCAGAAATAAAGAAAGTAGGCGTCAATGTCAAAGGCACTTCTTCCTTTTTAATGCACTCTGTCATGTTCTGACCAATGAATTCGTGGTCGGTCACTCTTCTGTACCACAGCGGACTGTGTAAAACTCCACAAAGATTGGAACATCGATGTCAAAGGAGCCGAGGACCTCTCTGAGCTCACTTGGGAGTTGGACGCCAGGCACTGGCATGTTGCTCGAAATTCAGAGAAGCGCAAGCCCATTGGGCTAGCAAGGCTCGTCGAACGGTATTTAGTGCTGAAGCTAGATAAACCGAAGGCAGTACAGATATCTAATTGGGAGAAGGTATTGAATGAGCGGCAACAGATCTGTACGTTTTTACTTCTCTCAGTTCTTATTGGATTGGACTAGGAACTGACGGGCACATAGACGCCGCGAATGACGCTGCTGCAGCGTACGACCTCCAAGAATACTTCACGATGGTTAGGGAAGGTCGAGTGCGACTTCCTCCCCCGATGGAACCGAAGGTCGACGTGGAAGCCTCCACCGTGGCATCCACGTCGACACCTGTTGCGTGCTTGTTTGTTGTTGTTTGTGTTATCATTGTATACCTGTCTCTACTTCGCCCTTTGTGACGTAGACACCCTCTCCTGTATATATAGAGCGACGTCTCATCTAGGTCTGTTCTCTATATACACGGTTTGTCCCCAGCTCACCCGTTGGTCTAGGTCCAACAGCACCAGCATGTGCACCGACGAAGGAATGAAGTCACATCATGTATATTACGTTTGATCGCTTAGGGACGTTCCGCCAAGTCTCATGTTTGCAGGCTAATTCTCAATTTTATATATGACATTATGGTGTTCTTCCCTGAACTCTCAAAGTTTCTGGCCAGTCGAAGCGTTGTCGCTACTCAACGAGTTGCCTGACATTGTGAGTCAGTGATGACTTGGGAGCCTGACGGATAACTGAACGCAACCCATACTCAACTCAGCATGCAACTTATCAAGGTGCGTGCCTCGGTGGGCGCACCCCAATGTGTTTCCCATACCCCTTTGTCAATTCTTTCAGAAATTTACGTGGCAGCTGTGTTCTGGTTTAGCTTTCTGCCACTCTCATCGTATCATCCACCGTGATTTGAAACCGCAAAACCTGCTCATCGACAGCGAAGCGAACCTCAGAATTGCCGACTCCTGTCTCGCAAGAGCCTTCGGGATCCCTCTCCGGACGTACACACACGGAGTGCGACTACCGAATCTATTCCGAGCCCTCATTGAGTTCCATTTGTAGGTCGTCACACTCTGGTACCGCACACCAGACGTCCTTTTGGGCGCACGCCAGTCCTCTACGGCTCTCGATATGTGGCCTGTGCGGTGCATCATGGCAGAGATGGTATTGAAGGGGATGCCACTCTTCAACGGTGACTCCGAAATTGACCAAATATTCCGGTGCGCTCCACTCCCTTCGCGTATGGAGACAAATTCATCTTGCTGCAGTGCTCTAGGGACCCCCGATGATCTCATATGGCCTGGTGTCAGTGAGCTGCCCGACTACAAGCCAACTTTCCCCGCAGCCCTTGGCCTCGGTTGTTCCACATTTGGAAGACGACGGTTACGATGTATTACAGGTGCAATGATCTGAACGATCCTTTCGGTATCCCAGTCTGAAATGCCCGCCACCTCCAGCAATCCCTGGCGTACAACCAGGCCCAACGTATCTCGGCTAAGCGCATGAAACGCCACCCGTGGTTTGACTCTTAT
>Ga0307513_10005224_pt1 | contig 17200 bp, 18 predicted proteins | sample 15_EM_MG_FD_202174 | JGI IMG/M metagenome (GOLD analysis project Ga0307513, IMG submission 202174) | Populus trichocarpa ectomycorrhiza microbial communities from riparian zone in the Pacific Northwest, United States - 15_EM | ecosystem: Host-associated > Plants > Roots > Unclassified | place... | reverse complement strand
GCGAGATGACCGAGCACCGAAACCTGTTCCTGTCCATGCATGGCCGCTTCAGCGTTCGCAGCTTCGGCACTGTAGTGCAGGTGCAGGACGAAACTCAGCACGAACAGGATCGCGAGACTGGCGCCAAGCGAGTAGGAGTACAACGATCGAGCAAGCCCGCCCACTCGAACCGGCCAAGGGGATTTGGGGTCGTCACTCCTGTTTGCAGGATCCTGGTCCTGGGCGGCCGGCTCGTCCGGATCTTTGGACTCGGCGGAGCCCCGCTGAAAGAGGAATGCGGTCAGCATCACGTAGGCCGCCATCTGCAAAAATTCGCTTTCCCAGTTTTCGACGACTGAGGAAAGAAAGTGGCCGGAGACTGCATATGAGACAAGGGAAATCTGCGCTGGGCCGTGTTGAGACAGCTCTTCGTTATAAAAATTCCAACCGGTCAGGAACATGCCTCCGATCGTCATCACGGACAGGACGACGAGAACAATCGTAAGCCCGTTGTCTCGTAAAATGCGCGCCATAATCTTCCCCCGCGATACATGATTTGTCAGCATAACCCGCTGAAAGACCTCTTGTTCCCGAGCTCAACGATGATCTTTTCCTAACAGGTCCGAGTTTGGCAGCGCGCAGGTGCCTCGCTCTCGACGCCTCTGAGAGTCAATATCGAAAGGCTCGGTCCGCCTTGCGAAAACTTGATCATCCTCGACGTGCTGGTATATTCGCGACGCCGCCCTTCTCACGTGCGGCTTCCATTCCTAAGGACGCCGATGCCATTTACAGCAACTGCGAAATTCGACGCCCATGCACTGTTTGATGACCAACGGCCTTCGCCGGGCGGGATCAAGCCTACGGTCAAAACTGCGTTCAACTGCGATGCCGCCAATGACTGATCGCACCTATGATTGCCTGGTCGTCGGTGGTGGCCCAGCGGGCCTGACGGCGGCGATTTATCTTGCTCGCTATCATCTCGATGTGATGGTAGTCGAAGATGGGCGAAGCCGTGCGGCTACAATTCCCCTTTCCCGTAATCACGCCGGCTTCCCCGATGGCATTGGCGGTTCTGAGCTTCTCGGCCGTATGCGGTCACAAGCCGCGATGTACGGTGTTGTCTTTCGTCACGGACATGTCGAAGCGCTTACGAAAGCGAACGAAGTCTTTCATCTCTATATCGATGGCGGCGATCAGCTCCGTGCAAAATCCGTTGTCTTGGCAACCGGCGTCTTCAATCGACGCCCGCCAATGGACGATGCGGTCCACGATGAAGCGGTTGCTCGCGGGCTACTGCGGTATTGCCCGGTATGCGACGCCTATGAGATTACAGACCGGCCCATTGCCGTGATTGGCACCAGCGACCGGGGCGTCAACGAGGCTATCTTTTTACGGAGCTATACCGATGACATAACGCTGATTTCTCCGGAAGCCAGTCACGAATTTACGTCTGACCAAAGGAAACGGCTGGAAGAGCATGGCATCAAGACTGTTGGCGGGCCGGCCACCTTATTCCAATTCGAGCAGGATGCCATTGCTTTAACGGCCTCCGACGGCGTGATGTCGTTTGCAGCCATTTATCCTGCGCTGGGTTCAAATATTCGATCTGAGCTGGCTGTAGCACTGGGAGCAAAGCAAACCGACGAAGGATGCGTGATCGTGGATCAGCATCAGCGCACCAGCATATCCTCCCTCTACGCCGCAGGAGACGTCGTCCTTGGGCTTGACCAGATCAGCCATGCAATGGGACAGGCGGGGGTTGCTGCCACCGCGGTGCGTAACGACCTCTGCGAACGCGGAGCACTGATCCGCCAATCGCGTTGACCGAGCCTAACTGCCGCTGCGAAACCTCGTTCGGATGCATGGCCTAAGCCTCGTCGGCAATATTGCGCTGCAGACTTGCCGTCACTGGGGAGATAAAGTGGCATCCAGGCCGCCATTTCGAGTGGCGCCATTTGGCGATAGATCCAGCCATGATGTACTGACCCTATGACAATTGGCGGAAACAGAAGCTCAGATCACAGAACTCTTGCCCGCGGTTTTCGGCGGCTTGCCCGAAATGTCTGAACGCTTCGCTCACCTGATACCACCGCAATTTGCCACGAATTTTAGATTCGACCACCTTCCAGTGCGACGGATGGCGCCTCCTTTTCTTCTTCTGGCAAAGGAACAAAATGAATGGAGATCCGTTTGAGGATTGTGACGAACTGGGGGCTTCATTGAATTTTTAGCCGCCACGTGTGAGTTGTTTCCGATAGTCAAGACTGACGGTCTTGCAGATGTCACAGGCGCTTTGCCCGGAGCATTCGAATTTCGACCCGCTCCTTGATAAGAGGGCATCCGCAGGTTCTGAAGACTGTCCCCGAACTAAAGCACCAGGTTCACCTCACGGTCCTCGGTGAGCGCGCAGCGATTCTCTCTGCCGGACATGAGGGGATCGACCTTTTGGTCTCACTGCCCATCGTTGTTTGACCGCGACGGCGGACCGTGCCTCGACAAAAATGGTGTTGCTACCGCGATAAGTGGACGTGAGCTGGCTCGGTTCGTCTGAACACTTCTTGCCGTTTGTTAATTGGATTTCCGCCTTTGGTTACGCTGCAGCCAGCATCGGCATTCAGCGCGTTGAAGTAGGCCCAGCTTGGTGTCTGCCGGACAAACGATGAATGCGGGCGCAGTTGGTTTGTAAATTTTATATAGCAAGCAATCCCGGCCCGTCCATCAGGACATTCTCGTAGGCATGAAGATAGTCTCCTCATATTTGATGGTCCGCCAGAGCCGCTCGACGAAGACGTTGTCACGGCAAGCGCCCCTGCCGTCCATTGAGATGGCGATTTTGGCCTTCTTTAGCACGGCCCTGAAGCCGATAGAGGTAACTGCGACCCCTGCTCTCAGGGACGAAGTCACGCGGAACAAGTTGCCATCATAAAAGTTCATAAGGCGCGCCCAAAACGTCTGCTGCTGCGTACAATAGCCGGATCGCAAACAGGCGCACGGCCGGTCTTCAAACAAAGGGGTCAGAACATGAGTATCCGTGGAGCGTGCCAAACCGCTTTTGTGGTTGCGATGATTTTGGTCCCCGCGCCTGACGGCACTTTTGCCCAGGACACTTCAGTGCCGTCGCCGCAAGAGTTTGCAGACCGAGCTGCCTATGCCAATAGGTTCGAGCTGGAGGCAGCAAAACTCGCGTTGCGAAAGGGCGTCAGCGCCGATGTCAAAAATTATGCACGGGATATGCTCCGCGACCATGCGGAAGCCGCCAAAAATATGGAAAAAGCGGCCGCGCAGCAAAGTATTAAACTCCCAAGCCAACTCGATAAACAGTACGCTGAAAAGCTTACTGCGCTTGACGCGGCCGTCGGGGGGCAATTTGATCCAGCCTATATGTCCTCGCAGGCGTCTGTGCATGAAGAAGCGGTAGCGCTATTCGAACTCTACGCGAAAGAAGGAGATAAAGGACCGCTTCGCAATTTTGCCGAGCAGAACTTCCCGTCCCTTCGTATGCATTTGATCCGAATTCAATCGGCGACAAATCCCTGACATGAACCTGATCCACAGCCACATCAGCACCGACGGTGATACCGTTAATGTTCTATCGGCCACGTCCGAACTCTTCCCCCTTATCAAGACGGGCGGGTTGGCCGATGTTACCGGCGCTTTACCGAAAACGCTCAAACCTTTCGGAGTCCATACGCGCACCCTGATGCCCGCGTATCCGGGTCTCGTCGACCTGTGCGAGGCCGTTAGTCTGGTTGCAAATATGGATCTTTTTGGCGAAACCGCTTCTATTCTCTCGTGCCGAAAGGACGGACTGGACATTCTTTTGCTAGAATGCCCAGCGCTCTTTCATCGGCAAGGCGGCCCTTATCTGAACGAGAATGGCAAGGATTACGACGACAACTGGAAACGCTTTGCCGCTTTGTCGCTGGCGACGGCTAACATTGCTTCGGGATGCCTTGAGGGATGGGCACCGCACGCTGTTCACCTTCATGATTGGCAAACGGCTTTGGCTGCCGCTTACATTCGCGCATGGAACATTGACACCCCGGTCGCCCTCACCATCCATAACCTTGCATTCCAGGGGCAGTTCCCACTTAGCGTCTTTCCCTATCTGCAGCTACCAGATTGGTTTTGCGACGTCGATTGCCTTGAATATTTTGGTGATGTTTGCTTTCTCAAAGCCGGTATTGCTTGCTCCGAAGTTATTACCACCGTCAGCCCCACCTATGCCCGCGAAATTCTGACCGACGAACTTGGCATGGGCATGCAGGGCGTTTTGTCGAACCGTCGCGACGCCTTGCAGGGAATCGTCAACGGTATCGACGACGAGATTTGGAACCCGTCAACCGATTCATATATTCCGGCCAAGTATGACAGCAAGACCATAGGAAGACGGCGGCATAACAACAGTAAGATCGAGGAAAAATTCGGGCTCGTCAAAACCGATGGGGCCATCTTATCGGTTGTAAGCCGTCTAACCTGGCAAAAAGGCGTAGACCTTCTGGCCCCTCTTCTGCCTGGCATTGTCGATCGGGATGCGAAGCTTGTAATTTACGGTCAGGGCGACCCGGCGATTATTCATCTACTGATGGAGCAGGCATGGCGGTACCCTGGACGGATAGTCGTTCATGTCGGTTATGACGAGGCTGATGCGCATTTGCTTCATGCGGGAAGCGACATTATCCTTCAGCCCTCTCGGTTCGAGCCTTGCGGACTTACCCAACTCTACGCCCTGAAGTATGGAGCCGTCCCGATTGTTGCTCGCACCGGCGGGTTGGCTGAAACCATCATCGATGCCAATGAGGCTGCCATGGCAGCCCGGGTTGCAACCGGTTTCCAGTTCCAACCCGGTTCCTGCGATGATCTTTACCACGCCATCGATCGCGCCCTCATCGCGTTTGCACGGCCGACTTTTTGGCGCCGGTTACAGACGCAAGCCATGAAGGCGGACTTTTCCTGGAGCAGAAGTGCTGCGCAGTATGCACAACTCTATAATGAACTTCTCCGACGGGAGCATGGAGCGGAAAACTGAATGCCATTCTATGGAACGGAATGACAGAGCGTTCCGTGGCTATTTTCAGAGCGTAGTCATTGCGGGCTGTTAGGTCGCCGGACCGCATTGATGCTCAAATACCAAATGTGGTGACCGGTTCAAGCGCATCAGACTCAGTGACAGATTGCACATAGTTGTACAGGCCTATGCAGGAGTTGGGTATGGAGGAGAATATTCGCACTAACGCGGAGCCGAAAGTTGTGATTATTGGAGGTGGGTTCGGGGGGCTGGCCTGCGCCGACAAGCTTGGTGGAGCCGCGATTGACGTCACGGTGATCGACCGCCGTAACCACAATCTGTTTCAACCTTTGCTCTATCAGGTTGCTACCGCAGCATTGTCGCCGGCAGACATTGCGGAACCTATTCGAAAAACACTTGGACGGCACCCAAACATCAAGGTTGAGCTTGGAACCGTAACCGGCATAATTGCCGACCATAAGCTGGTTGTTATGGCCGGCGGCCGGATGGTACCTTATGATTTCCTCGTCCTAGCAACCGGATCCGACTACAATTACTTCGGTAACAATGCGTGGCGCGATCTTGCCCCCGGGCTGAAAAGCTTGCGAGAGGCGCGGCAGATCCGTCAGAGGCTGCTTGGCGCGTTCGAGCGCGCCGAATTGACGAACGATCCGAATGAAAAACGGGCTTTGCTCACAAGCGTTATCATCGGCGGCGGGCCAACCGGCGTCGAAATGGCCGGTGCAATCTCGGAACTCGGACGGTTCATGATAGCCCGCGATTTCCGAAACATCGCACCTGAGCACCTGCGCGTCGTACTTGTGGAAGCCTCACCCAGAATTTTAGGGGCGTTTCCGCAAGCTCTTGCAGACTACGCGGAAAACTATCTCCGAAACATCGGCGTCGATATTTTGAAAGGAGAGCGGGTCACCGCAATTGGATCGCAAAGTGTGTCGATTGGCGCAAGCGAAATACCTTGCAGCACGGTCATCTGGGGTGCTGGCATCAAAGCGTCCGAGGCCGCGCAATGGCTTGACTTGAATGAAGATCCTTTGGGAAGGATACCAGTATCCCCCTGTCTGGAGGTGGAGGGTTTTTCCGGAATCTACGCGTTAGGCGATACAGCCCTCTCCATCGGGAGCGACGGCAAGCCGCTGCCGGCGCTTGCCCAAGTTGCAAAGCAACAGGGCGCTTATCTGGGCAAAAACCTCAAACGGCTGATCGAGCAAGGGGAACGTCCTCGACCTTTTGTTTTCGAAAATCGCGGCAACACAGCGGTGATCGGTCGTCATGCGGCAATTTTCGACTTTGGCTCCTGGCAAATGAAGGGTCGGTTTGCGTGGTTCCTGTGGGCGCTCGTGCACGTTTATCTTCTGATCAATTTCGAGAAACGCGTTCTCGTTTCCATTCAGTGGATCTCGCGTTACCTCACCCGTCAGCGCGGCGCGCGGATCATCGATGAGACGAGTAAAAAGGCGGACTAGGAGGCACCTCCACTGCGCATGCTAAGCGGGTTCCTCTAAACCACCGATGTCTGATCATCACAGTCTGCGCTAAGCTGGACCGGAAAACAAAGTTCAACTTTAATATTTCTGAAGGCAGAACACCTCGGTGGACATGGATGCAAGATGGTCAGAAGCACCGCCTTCGATCCTTGGCCAAATGCGTCTGCCGGGTTTCTTGTCCAGCATCACCTTATTCGCGGAAAGATTAGCGCGCAATTGCAACACAATTTTCCCGAGGCGCCAGTCGATAAAGACACATTCGTCGGGAGCCTCCAAAATCGTTCCAGAATAAGCCTCCGCAGACGCCAAATGGGGAACGACCTCTTCGCGACGTACGGCAAGAAGATGTTCGACCCAGGCCGACCATTCCTGTCCGACTTCGGACTCGGCGTTAGACCAATCGAGTTTTGACTGGAGAAACGTGGTGAGCGCATGTGGATCGGCAATGTCGTCGGCCGAAAAACCGTCGGGATAGCCACCAAACTCTTCGGCCTCCTCCGGTCGCCTCTTCCGGATGATGTCGGCTACTTCGCCATTATAGTCGGCGAAATAGTGGAAAGCACGATTTTCCTTGTAACAGTCGCCCATGAACAAAAGCGGTATCTGCGGCGAAAGAAGAAGCATGCTCATCAGCGCACGATAGAGTTGTTCTTGTATCGTGGTGTGCAGGCGGTCCCCCAACGCGCGATTGCCCACTTGGTCGTGATTTTGCAGAAAGTGCACAAAGGCCGTTGGAGGCAGGCTTGCGCTTGGCGGCAGTTGGTTGCCGACCGTCGGCTGTCCAGGGTCCAGATAGCCCTCGGCCATAATCCGGCGCAGCTTTTCAAAAGGGGCTTGCCTGAAATCTGCAAAGTGGCCGCCATCTTCCCCCGTCGAGATTAGATGCACGACATGATGAAAACTGTCGTTCCAGTCTGCCACGTACAGACCTTGCGCCAGTAGATCGGTTCCATTCGGCGGGTTTTCGGTGATGAGGTGGACGTGACGGTCTGGCAGCGCGTTGCGAACGGTAGTCGATATCTCCGCCAGAATGTGAGGCTCGCTTGGATCCTTGATTTCGTTCACCGCATCGAAGCGCAGGCCGTCCAGCCGAAACTCCTCTAACCAGTAGAGGGCGTTTTCAAGAAAATAGCGTCGAACGGGCTTACGCTCAAACGCGATTTCGGCCCCCCAGGGTGTTTCCTTGCCTTCACGAAAAAACTGAGGTGCATATTCGCTGAGAAAATTGCCCTCGGGGCCGAAATGATTGTAGACGACATCGAGAAACACCATCAGTCCAAGACCATGTGCCGAATCAATGAACATCTTGAAGTCATCAGGTGTGCCGTAGGCATTGTGAGGCGCAAATTGCAAAACGCCGTCATATCCCCACCCCCGTTCCCCAGGAAAGTGCGCAACGGGCAAGAGTTCCACTGCTGTTATTCCAAGAAGGGCCAAGCGTTCAAGTTTGGCCGCTGCGGCCCTGAACGTGCCCTCCGGCGTAAATGTTCCAACATGAATCTCGTAGACTACGGTCTCATGCCACGGGCGCCCCATCCAGTTAGGATTTTGCCAGACGTAGGCGTTCGAGTCCGTTACGATCGAGAGACCTGAAACATCCGAGTCCTGCTGGCGTGAAGCGGGGTCGGCTACGACCTTGCCGTCACTCAGGACAAAACCATAAGGCTCGCCATACGGCTGGTGCTCCAAGACGGCTTCGAACCAGCCGTCTTGCGAACGGCTCATGTCGTGGTCACCCAAGAGGCGAAGCTGGACGTTTTTCTCGCCTGGTGCCCAGAGCCGGAAGCGCGTGCCGCCTCCGTCGAAAGCCGGCCCCCACGCCGAACCTCTGATTGCCTTCGATCCACTGGCGCCGGTTGAAATGTTGTCAGGCATCACGCAAAAACTCCTCTGTCGCGCACATGTCGAGTTGCACCGAAAACCGGTCATTAAGCAGCTTTAAACTGGCGTCATGAGTCGGATCAGAGCCGCTGCAGACTGCGTCTTCAAGAACGATGGTACGATATCCCAGATCGATTGCGCCAAGGACGGTTGCAAGGACGCAGACGTCTGTCTCACCGCCGCTGATCACAACGGTCGACACCCCTTCGCTCCGCAACGTCCGGTTCAGCGTTCCGTCAACCCATGGGGAGTACGTTGTTTTTGTGAAGACACGCGCCGGAGGGATGAAGCGTGCCAAGGAAGTGACGACGCCCGTCATTTCGACAGGCAGATGTTCACCCGTCATCATCCACCATTTCTGATAATAGGCTTGCCAGGTTCCCGGCGACTGCAACGCATTTTTGGGGGGCGTGAACGCCGTGAAAATGGTGCGATCCGCAAAGCGATCGACCACCGCTTCGATCGGTGGCAGGACAAGCTTTAACCAGGGTACATGCCACGGTGTATCTTCGGCAAAAAGGCGCTGCATATCAACGCATATGTGTCGCCAGTTATCCACTCTGATCTCCACGTGCCTTACTTTTATCGACAAGTGCCCACTAACAAATGGTGAGAAAACAGGTTCCAGCGCCAAGAAATTTTATTGGAGCGCGGGTAGTACCTCGCCACCAAAAAAATCGATGAATTCCAACTGGTTGCGGCCCCGATTATGAACGTAGATTTCAGAAAAACCCATCGCCTGGTAGTCCCGGATCCAGTCTATATGGTCGCTCGCGCGGGCGGATGCGCAAAGGTCGTGGTCAAATTCTTCCAACGTCAAGTTCGCGGTGGCCGCATCGAATTGTTGCGGTGTGGCAAGATTGGCAAGTTGATCCGGCCTAAGGCCGCAACAGCGCCACTGGTCCCACGCATCGTTTACGGCCTGTTGCCGTGTCGGCGCCCAGCTCAGCTGGAATTGCAGGACAGTTGGTTTATTTCGACCCCCACCTTCTCTGAAGGCTTCGATGATCGCACGAGTTTCCGACAGTGGCTTGCGTGCGGTAATCAAGCCGTCCGCCCAGCCGCCCATCCAGTTTGCCGTCTCCGGAGACAATGCAGCACCATAAATCTTTGGCAAAATCGCCGGTAGGGACCATCGTTGGACACCGTATTGCCGGCCCATAGTTTTCGGATCATGGAGACTCCTTCAAGCAGCCGCTGATTTCGCTCGTCCTTATCAGGCCAGCCCTCTCCCAATGCCTGCTCATTCATGGCTTCGCCGCTGCCTGCCGCGATCCAACGCAATCGGCCTGGGAATAAATCGCTCAATGTAGCCGCCGCCTGGGCGACTATCGCGGGGTGGTAGCGGCCACCTGTTGGAATGGCGAGAGAGGCGAATGGTAACTGTGTTGCCTGCATGGCAGCACCCAGCCATGACCACGCAAATCCGGAGTGGCCCTGACGCACGCTCCAGGGAACAAGATGATCCGACGACATGACCGCCCCGAACCGCGCCACCTCCGCAGCCTGGGCAAATCTCAACAGGTCAGCCGGGCTAAACTGTTCGTGAGACGCATGATAACCGATCATAAGCAAAAGTTCCCTCGGTGGGCAGCAGACAATCCTAATCCACCTTTGTTGGTTAACGCCGTAGATAGACGTTAGGTGGCCGTGGAGCGGCCTGACGTGCTGTCACTTCGAACTCATGAACTGCGGAAAAGTTGCACCTCTACAGACAGGACATCGGACCAAGATTGAGGAATTTCCGTACACCGCTTTCAATTCGTTGATCTGCCGCACGACGGGTAGATATTTCGACGGCCGAGGAACTTGAAGCGAGGATGTTTGTTTCTGGAGAAAGGAAAACCATCATGCAGCAGAAAGATCCCAAATCTGGTCCAGCAGGAACGACCGATCAATCGCCCCGCTGGGAAGGGCCGAAAGAAACACGCCCTCGTGGATACCTGCCCGCAAGCGACGATCCTACCCAGGACCGCGATGCCATTGGAGAAAACCTTAATGATCCGGATCGTAATTCATTGACAAACGCCGGAAAAGCGAAGGGTTACCGGTGATGAGCGAAAACGAGGCGAAAGACGAAGCGAAAGCTGTTGAAAAGATCCACGAAGACGCCAAGGGCCAGTATGCGAAACCTATGAAGCACAGCGACAACAATGGCGTCGCAAGTGAAAACCGCGGGTAATAACTGGGTCCGATGATGCCACCGCTCACAAGGCGGCCTCTGGACAAGAACCAGTCGGCAAAGAGTGGGATCTGAATTATGACGAGCGGGAGATGAACGAGGGTGATTTCCGGGGATAAGATCGCGAACCAGGCACTTCAGCGCACACCCAGTTTCCCGGTGTCGAGCGGCATCCTACTGGGATTGGGCCTGGGCGGCTTTTTTGACGGCATCGTTCTTCATCAGATTTTGCAGTGGCACCATCTGGCAACATCTGCGGGCCTCCCGGCAAACAGTCTTCAAAATCTTGAATTTAACGTCATGCTGGACGGTCTGTTTCACGCGTGTACTTATGTCTTCACCGTCACGGGGCTGTTGATTTTATGGAAGGATGCGAGAAAACCGCACTTTCTCTGGTCAGCAAAATTGCTCACGGCATCGATGCTGATCGGATTTGGTGCGTTTAACCTTATGGAAGGTCTAGTCAACCACCATCTCCTGGAATTGCACCACGTCAACGAGACTGTGCCACGTGAACGTTGGATTTATTGGGATCTGGGCTTTCTCCTTTGGGGCGCAACGATGTTGGCAGTCGGGTTAGCTCTGCTAAGGGCCAGCCCGAATGAGACGGCGTGACGTTAGTGCGTTTTTGCCCGCTCGCTTTCCAATTCGGCCGCGGCCTTTCAAAACATTTTCCACACGATATCAACTGGCCCTTAGCCAACGGGTATTGTGTTCGAGATTTCCGCCTGCGGAACAGAATGGCCCTTCTTGTGTTTTGCGAGCGACCAGTCGAGAGGATCGCATGAACCTTCCGTCCGCCACATATCGCTTGCAGTTTAGAGAGGGCATGACCTTTGACCGTGCCATCGACCTTGTTCCGCATCTGGCGGACCTGGGCATTAGTCATCTCTACGCGTCGCCGATTTTCACAGCGACCACCGGTTCCTCCCACGGCTACGATATCGTGGATGCGAACGCCATCGACCCGGCGCTCGGGGGTCGGGATGGCTTTGACAGATTGGTGGTGGCGCTGAAGCTCGCTGGCATCGGGCTCATTCTGGACATCGTCCCAAACCACATGGCGGCCTCCGTCGAGAACGCATGGTGGAAGGATGTGTTACGCCACGGCAAGGGCAGTCCGTACGCCGATTGCTTCGACATTGACTGGAGTGAGCGCCTGACGCTGCCGGTACTGGTCGGTCCTCTGGATGAAGCGATCGCAGCCGGGCAACTCGAGGTAATCCGCAGTGGCTGCGATGGAACAGTGAATCTAAAGTATCTTGATACGCTGTTTCCCCTCAACCCCGACAGCCTTTCCGGCCTTGACCCTGCATTGCTCGAGTCGAGGGTTGGCGAAGCGACTCAAACAAAATCGGGCGACAAAGAACAGATCACGCAATTGCTCGCGCGACAGCATTGGCAGTTGATCTCTTGGAAAGAGGCTGCCCGACACCTGAACTATCGTCGGTTCTTCGAGGTGACCGGCCTCGTCGGTGTTCGGGTGGAGGACGAAAATGTGTTTAGGGACACCCATCGGCTCATCATTGAACTCGTTGAGGCCGGGCAGGTTCAGGGCCTGCGGATCGATCATATTGACGGACTGGCCGACCCGACTGGCTATCTTGGCCGCTTGCGAGAGGCGGTCGGCACGCAGATATATGTCATCGTGGAAAAGATCCTTGCGAACGGCGAAGCTCTTCCCTCGGACTGGCCTGTGGCAGGCACGACGGGATACGAATTTATATCAGCACTCTCGCAGCTTTTGATCGATCCGAGCGGACTGCGTTACCTTGAGCAAGAATACGAGATGCTCGACGCCGGCGCTGCTGATTTTCAAAAAGGTCTGCGTGACGCCAAGCGCCTTATGGTCGCGCGGAACTTCGAGGGCGAGGTTGAGAGACTGACTGGCCTTGCACATGCCGTTACGCCGGACATCGATCGTCTAGAGCTGAAAGAGGGTGTGCGAGAATTGCTTATCGCCTTCCCGGTCTACCGTACCTATGGCTACCAAGGTACACTTAGCGATCGTGACGAGACGGTGCTGGCCACGGCGATCGAACAGGCCCGGCAATATGTGAGCGGTTCAAGCGCGCTTGACCGGCTCAACCGGCTTCTAAACGGAGAGATCGACGGAACCACCGCGTTTGAGTTTCGATCTCGCTTTCAGCAGCTGAGCGGGCCGGTGATGGCAAAGGCATTGGAGGACACGCTCTTTTATCGCTACAATCGCTTGCTAGCTGCCAATGAGGTCGGCGGCGACGTGGCCGGGGAACCGGGTGGCATCAAGGCGTTCCACGACGCGATGCGGCAACGGCGTGTCACGCAACCAACTGGGTTGTCGGCGACATCGACGCATGACACCAAACGCGGCGAGGATGCGCGGGCGCGGCTCTACACTCTCTCTGAGGAGCCTCGGCTTTGGGGTGACGCGGTCAAACGCTGGCACGAGATGAACAAGCGTTTTCTGTCCGTCCTTCCCGACGGGCACGCACCGGAACCTAATGTCGAATGGATGCTGTATCAGTCTCTCGCGGGTGTGTGGCCGACCGTCTTCGATCCGGTCGACCTGAGCCACGCCGGTCTTAAGTCGCTGCGTCACAGGTTTACGCGCTATGCCGAAAAAGCGGTACGGGAAGCCAAGTTTCGGACGGACTGGTCTGAGCCGCGGGCGGACTATGAAAAAGCGATCACTGCTTATGCAGGAGCACTACTTTCACCCGATAACCCGACGTTCATGCAAGACTTTGGCGAAACGATCAAACCATTCGTTGCAGCGGGTTGCGTCAATACGCTCGCGCAGACGTTGATCAAGCTCACCGCGGCAGGGGTCCCGGATATCTATCAGGGCGCCGAAGGGTTTGACCTCAGCCTTGTCGATCCGGACAATCGGCAGCCACTCGACTTCCAGGGATTTAGGGGCAAGTTAGCCCGAGACCAAGCTTGGACACCAAATGGACGAAAACACGACCTTATTCAGAAGGTTCTCCGCCTTCGGCGGGAGTACGCATCTTTGTTCGCTTACGGCGACTATCGACCTCTCGATATCGGGGGTTTGCGGAGTGAAAATGTCGTCGCGTTCGGACGAAGTCTTCACGGCATGTTTGCCATCACGGTTGCGCCGCGCCTCGTATTTGGCTGCGTAGATACGACCAGCGCCCGTATTTCGTCGGACTTCTGGAAGGATACCGTCGTTACTCTTCCCACAGACCTTTCCAAACCCATGCGCGATTTGCGAACTGGGCAGCTCTCCCATGGAATGGAGATGCGAGTGGCAGATATCCTGGCTGCAGAGGACGTTTCAGTCCTGATTTCCAGCCGATAAATCACCCAGTCGCTAATAATTTTATGCACTGCAATTGTCGTGCAGCCGCATGAAACAAAATGTTCGCGCACGCGTTTGGAAGAGGCTGCAGAGCCCGTGAGCGATTCTTAGCAATTTTGTGACGGCTGACCCATCAGGGAGGTATAATTATGGATAAGTGGCAGGAGCCTGTTAAAATCACCGTTCCGCTGAGCGGCTCAGTGCGGGTGGACGGGCCTTTTGTTGCGCTTGTCGTTCTTATGGACGAGTGGCCGAACATACGGGGGCCCGGCTATGTGAAGGCGCGCAGCCTTTGCCGTGCCGCAATTGCGGGACGAAAAACGGTTGAGGAGGCACGCGCCCATTTTATAGAGGCGGCCCGGGAAGCAAATTTGATGCACTGATGTCGGCTAGAAACCGTGCGTTTATATTCGACCCACCGCGTTCGTTACTTCGGGGATGAAGACCAAGGATGTATCGCTTGTATATTAAGACCCTGAACGGATGCCGAAATTTCAGGGTAAGATGCGATCGGCGTCAGTTGTATTATTTGCCTGGAAGAGCCTCTTCATTTGCGGGTCCTGCCGGCTCCGCATTTTTCTCCTCTTTGCCGGTTACCGAATTAGACGGGGCCGTATTGGACGTTGATGCGTCGCCAATTAGCAAACCGATGCCGATACCTATTAAGATTATCACGGCAGCGGCGAGAAGGGCAGTCAGTTCCTTTTTCCGGCTCATCTAATTCTCCTAAATCAAGTCAGGATTTTGCGCCTATTTTTCCGACGCATCACTTTGAAACATCTCTTTGGTCTTTTTGGACTGTTCTCGCTTTTGCTCAGGGGTGAGCCTCTTCTGAAGGCTACCGTAAGCCAAAGCAACGCCTAAAGTCAGCGTGCCTCCCACGACAACGAGCAGCCAAATATAGTTTTCCATCGTTAATCTCCGGACTGGGTCTCAAAAACGATGCCAGCAGCGAATAGTTCCAACAGGAGCGTCGTCGCTACCAGTCTGGGGTTTCAGAAGGCTGACATTTCCCTCAGGCGAAGGGGTTTCGAGGCATCTCACAGACTGCGCAATCGTCACAACCTTATCTTTCCGAGCATATCCGTGTAGCCGTCGCGGGCGCTAATTGTCAGGAAAACCACAGTTCAAACCAACGGATTTAATCGGCATAATTGCACGTGCCATGAGCTTTGATCCAGAACCTTCGCTTGCTGGCTCCACGACAGGCGGACCGTTCCGCTCTATCCACCGGAACTTCACCTGCCCATTCCACCGACTACTATGAGGTGGCGTACAACATGTTGTCTTTGCTGGATTTTTGGCTCCCATGTAAGCGTAATTTTTCATATTCGACAGCCGCAACGAATGCCGAATAAGCTTGCTCTACCGACCCGGAGCCATCGATCGCAGCGTCGCAGGCAGACATGGCATCGTCACTCTTCTGAGACGGTTCTGGCCAATCTATCATAAGCGCCATCAAGGCACCGTAAGGTCCGTGGATCGTCTGCGGTCCTGACATCGGCAGGCGGATTGTGATCGGTCTCCAAGTCAAGTTAAATTCCTCAATTCTCAGTGTGTGAGGTTCCATAGTCGATCACCATGTTGCCCCAATCACAGAGGCTTGAAAAATCGTGCGGCCGCTGAGATCCCGCGCTTCCACGCTTAGTCCGATCGTGTCTCTGGTCATCGCGCTCTCCATGCCGCTCGTCGACAACGTAGCGACCCTCTTTATCGCGGTGGAAGTGCTGCCCGTCACTTCGATGAAAATAGACAAACGGCATTCACCGCTCCCACGGATGTCGAAACGAATGCCACCGTATCGGGTCAAACCAAAGCAGCAGAAGCGCCACGATTATAGGTAAAGCGCCCGCTGTGAAGAAAAGAAATTGAGCCATCTCACACTCCTTACATTGCGAAAAAAACTAGGGAGCCGGCTGGAAGTTCCATACGAAATCGTACCGAAAATTCGATATCGTGGGTCTTTCTCCTTGCTGGCGAGATAGTCTGGCGCCAAAATTGATAATGGAGCGGAATTTCAGATCAATTTTTGATTTCTGACGCATCCGATCCGGACGGGCAGAGCACTGCGATCTCGACTGTTTCCGGGCTTCACCTAAGGGCCGGATATAGTTCGGCCTGTCTGGGCCGAAGATGTCCTTGACGACAATCCCGACGCGCTCCACGCTGTCAGTGACCGAGTGACCGCGCACTGTTCCAAATCCTGTTACCGGTTCGGTATGATACTGGAACGCCGTAGCGCCCGCACCGCCGGCCAATCTCGAACCGCCTTTCGCAGGAGTTCGGCGGGAGGACCTTCTATCGAAACGCTCCAGCCGACGGCCTTGGCGGTCCGGCGGATACCGAGCATGATATCTACGGTTTAACGGGATCTGAACCATCGACCTGATATCCCGATATCCGGTCATCTGCCTCTTCATCCGCGAAATGGGTGGTCGGTCCGTATTTTTCAAATACTAGACGATATCATTGTCCATTATTGCGATGCTGAGAAAACTCGAAAGCAAGCCTTGGCGCATTTAGTCCGCCGTTGACGAGCTAGCTCCGGCCTAAGCGAAGTTCCTCAAGCGCACGCTCGACTGCTGCGACGAGAGACGCCATTGAATAGGGTTTTTGAAGCCAGCCCAGTGGATTGGCGGGCCCAGCACGGCCCATCACCTCCTGGTCCGCGTGAGCGGTCGCGAAGATGCAGCGTATTCCATGTGCGGCGAAGAGCTCGAGCGCTGCGCTGATGCCGTCACGTTTGCCCGAAAGCCGTATGTCCATGATCGCAAGGGCCGGCCGATGTTCCGCGGCCATTCGGATCGCGTCATCGGCCGATGCCACTGTCCCTGCTATAGTGAATCCAGCGTCGGTCAGGGCATCTTCGGCCTGCATTGCAATCAAGAACTCGTCTTCGACAATCAGGATGGGTAAGTTTTGCATGTCAGCCCCTATTCACGAAAACGCCAGACTGCAACGCGTAGCTTGGCCCCGGCTGACGGTGAGCGTGCCGCGAAGCTGGCGAGCAAGGCCGTCGACAAGACGCAGACCTGACGACCTTTTCCGGACCTCATCGAGATCGAAGCCCGGGCCATCGTCCTCGACGGTGAGCAAATACCCGGTTGTTTGGCGCGAAAGCGAGACCCGAATGGTGTCAGCATCTTCGCTTGTGCCGTGCTTCACGGCGTTTGTGAGCAGTTCGTTGAGGATGAGCGCGAGCGGCATAGCAATATCATTGGGAAGCTGGCCGGTATCCGATCGAGAAGTAATCGTGACATACGAAGGAAATGTCTGCTGCGCCGTATGGCAGACTGCAGCCAGGAATTCCGGCGCACTGAAGTTCGCAGCGTCGGTGGTGT
>Ga0307513_10005223_pt1 | contig 17200 bp, 20 predicted proteins | sample 15_EM_MG_FD_202174 | JGI IMG/M metagenome (GOLD analysis project Ga0307513, IMG submission 202174) | Populus trichocarpa ectomycorrhiza microbial communities from riparian zone in the Pacific Northwest, United States - 15_EM | ecosystem: Host-associated > Plants > Roots > Unclassified | place... | reverse complement strand
GCAGTAGCGGCGGGTTCAATGCTGGAGATTTGTTAATGCGGCTGCTGGATGCGATCAGTGCCGCCGAGAAGTACCGCGCGGTTGCGTCGTCCGTCCCTTCGACCACGCACAACCTCTGCGACTTTCACCCCACCCACCACCATGGTGCTGTCCCACGTCGTCTCCATGGTCGCCGCAGCTAACGCCCACTTCCCGCTACCCTCGATCCTCAGCGCGGAAAGTCCCAGTTTCTGAATATCCTCAACGACCTCCACTCCAAAAAGGGCACCATGCTTCCTCCAGATCCGTTCGCATAACAATCTTTGTGAACTACCCGCTGCCTAAATCGCAATGATATATCAATGTGGTGGCCCTATGGGACTCACAATCATCCAAGAGACCTCCATCTACTTCATAATTTGTGTGATTGGGGTCCAATGAGAACCACAGCACTTCCAAGGACAATATGACGTTACTTCTCTTGATTTTATGCCTGGTCATTTCCTCTTTATTCATTAGCCAATTCCGCTTCATGGACTTTGGGTAATTAAATACACCAAATGGGACTGCCATTCTCAACAGCCAACTACATCGGTAGGTGCAGCGGACTGTGGAATTACACAGGTCACAGGGCTGCAACATATCGGATGTAATAGACTATTTGGACAATAATAATGGAGTGTGCCTATTTATTAATAACCAATCAGTAGTTCTAAGTTCCATTTTCCAGCAAGGAGGAATTGATTTCAAATGACAGGACAGGCAAAATATTTGACAACAGATCTACAACTTGGGGCCAGTGTTGCCCCATTTTTTACCGGGCCCCACCAAACCTTTCTCCTTAACAAGATCCCGAAGCACCCGTCTCTGCATGTCCAGGGGTGAGATCGAAAGAGGAACGGGAAAGAGCACTCACGAGAATTTTCCCACTTGGATTTTTCGGTACGGCGTCGATAAAATGGACACCACCATCGAGCCATTTGTACCGAATCTTCCCTGCAGATATATACTGTTGGGGGGGGAGCGAGACGCCTCGTTTGAGCTCCTGCGAGCTGAAGAGGCGTGACAAAATATACGGACCTGAGCGATGCTCTCCTTGATTTTCTCCCCTTCCTTGGGATCGCGTTTAACCGCGACTGCATACTTTGCTGATAGTACCACAAAGGCCGCTGGAACTTCTTGCGAAAACGGATCGGGAACACCGACGACACCCACATCTGCGACCGTTTCGTGTCCGAGGAGGAAACCCTCGAGCTCGGCCGGTGCGACTTGGAAGCCTCGTACTTTGAGGATCTCTTTGAGGCGATCTACAATGAAGATATTACCATCCTATGAGGGTTTAAGAACTGATCAGCGAATGGTCGTCGTGGCTTCTTAACCGCGGAACCAACGCCTACTTTATCGAAATAGACCTTGTCTCCAGTCCTCAACCATCCGTCTACAAACACCTCCTTGTTCGCCTGCTCATTGTTGAGATAATAGTTTAACGGTGTTGCGGGGCTCTTGATAACCAGCTCCCCTTCTTCTCCAACACCTCCAAACGACCCATCTGGCTTGACCACACGGGCCGTGCAGCTTGTAACGAGTTGTCCGGCGCTTCCTGAGACGCCCTTCAGATGCTCAAGGGGCTGCATCGAGATGACCGTTGACGACTCGGTCATGCCGTATCCCTGACCGACGGCGGCGTCGTCCGGGAGCATTGCGTTTAGCTGGCTCGTCAGTTCTGCCGATACAGGCGCGGCACCGACCATGCAGTAGCGAATAGTCTTATATTTTTCGCGGGACGAGGCGGGGTGTTTGGAGATGAGCACTGCCACCGGAGGAACGATCCAGATGTGCGTGACGGAGTATTTATTGATTGAGGAGAGGAAGCCATTGAAGTCGAACTTGGGGACTACGACGAGCGCTTGCTGAAAACAAAGGTAAGTTAGGGAGGGTCTGATCTTGGGAATGGAATCGACTACTTACACCTACGAACGTGGTAACGTGGAGGAGGACGATCATCGCGTAAATATGGAAGAATGGCAGGACGCCGAGTGAGACGTCCCCAGGTCGGAACCGCTGCTTCTCTCGAGGAATCGTGTGGTCAACGACGCGATTGAACGACGCGAACTGAATCACATTTGTCGTAACTGAATAATGCGAGATGGCCACAACCTAATTAATCCCAAAAAAAACACCCAAGAGGGCAAGTCAGTTGAAACTTTAACTGCTCTTCGATCCGCTGCACGTCCATACCTTGGGTCGACCCGTTGTCCCGGAGCTAGAGCACAAAAACGCAATCGTACGCATGGCCCCGCCCGCGGGGAGGCGTCTCTCCTCAAACGCGGGTGGACTCGTGAGCCCCGTCTGGATCAATTCCGCAACGGTGGGGAAGGGCAGCCTCTTCGCATCTCGCGGCGGGTTAGTCACGTCGAACACGGCGACTCGCGTGTGCGGGATTCCCGTCTTTTCCGCGGCGGCGAGCGCGATCGGCAAGGCGGCCGCGCTGGTCAGGAGCGATGTCGCGCCCGAGGCTTGGATCTGGTGGACTGCCGTGTGGCGTTCGTGTCAGTTGCGGGTTGCGGTGCAGTGTATGAGGCGGCAAAGCGCGGTGATGGGAGCGCGAAAGGTGCTCGCGATGTTCCGGCAAATGGCGGGAACCCACATGACCGCACGGAGGGTGAGATGGGACGTACTCAGTTCGTCCTCCGTGTAGGAGGGATTTGCTGGCCTAGTTAAGAGACTCATTAGGATCCTCTTTCTTACGAAAAATGGAATAAAAAGGCGAAACGTACGAAACAGCAGCACATAGCCGGTGAACAGCCCATATCGCAACGGGGTAATCAATATGATTGGGCGAGAACATGCACACTAGCGAGTCGTAGTACCCAACGTCAATTCGTCAATACGCAGAGCACCAGAGTTACCACGGAACACAGAACACGGAGCACGGAACACGGAGCACGGGGCCAGCAAAGTCAGTCGCAACGCACCAACATCGCCCTCCCGGACGCCCCACGCGCCCGCAAGCGCATTCGCAAGTCCGTACACGCGCTGTCGGACCGTCTCCAAATCGTACCGCTTCCCCGTCTCGTCCTCAACGAACCACGTCGCGCTCGCGGCGCCGCGCGCGGGGCGTAGCCCAAGGCCATCGACCTCGGGCGTTGCATCGAGCATGAACTGGGGGATGGTGAGGCTGTTGAGTGAGGAGAGGTCGAGTGGTGGGACTGGCGAGTGGAATTCCATGCTTGTTTGCTTGTGAGGGTGCTGCTTGTGAGGGAGAGGGAGATTGGGACGGGCACGCTGGGGTCAAGGCAGGGAAAGAGTTTGACGAGAAGCTTATAATGCACCACATCAGGTCTTCTCGGGTCGCGGTTGCATATCGCGACACCGCGGGGTGACTTGCCCGTGATAGCCTTGACCACTAGCCATTGGTTGTGTTATTGTGCTCTCGAAGTCATTTGGCTGTTATTTTCCTTCCGTTCTTTGGCTTTCCCACGCCTGACACGACAAAGTCAAGGCTGGAATTCGTATCTTAACCGGAGGCCAAAGAGAGGCATTCAATAAAGCTCATTCGATCGAGTGCGGTTTCCGCAAACACATTCATTATCGGAAAAAAGAAGGACAAGCGTGGCCGTTTGTCGACCCAAGATCCGTTCAAGATCCGATCCGACCTTTATAATTCAATTCCAGCTATCACCTTCTGATCCTTTCATTTCAACCCAAGAATAGTGTTCCCTCTCCTCCTTTGCGGACCACTAATCGCGATGCTCGCGATGGTGCAAGAGTTCCAGAAACGGCAGCGGGTCTTGCATCAAGTAAAACTCGAGGGTCTTCGTGTTGAGGTCCAAGATGGTCAGCCCATTCTTCGCAAGCACGCGCGGTTGCCAGCCTTGTGGGAAACGTTCTTCAATAAGCCATGTGCGGAGGTCGTCCAGCCTGTCAGCCGATCCACCACAACAATCTCAGTAACGGCGATCGAGCGGAAGTAGAAGAGAAGGAGGGAGAAAGGAGCCTGATAAGAAGTGGGGAAGGAGGGCTAGTACGCACCGTCCACCAAGCGCACAGTCCATAATCGCATTGTTATTCGCAGAAAAGACCTTGTGGACAAACTTGAGGCTGTACTGCCCATTTTTAGCTTTGCACTCGCGCCTGCGTTGGCGGGTGTACGCGGCGATATCCGCGGTCGTCAGAGTCTACGGGGAAGCCGAATGGCTCAGTTCTCGCATCTTCCTGTCTCCACGACTCGTTTAGATCATAATTACACACCTTGACCATCTGGCGGCCGATCGTTGTAGTGCCGCTCGCCGAACTCAGGAGACCGTTGATCACTTCAACGGCGGGCACGCCCTGGTCGGGTTGGAAGAACGTGTCCTCCCGAACGATGCTGCCATCATGCTCGATGACATTGTGCGCGTTGAAATCGGAAAGGTTCATCCTATCATTCCAGTAGTCTTTCCCGAAGAGTTTTGCACTGGTCATTACGACCTAAGAAAGAGAGCTGGTCAGGCAACGAAAACTAAAGGAGAGGAATATACGGTGTATACCTTGAGGCAGAGAGTCGGGGAGAGATTGTAGCTCGTACTGAGCATTCTAGTCATTTCAACGAAGGGGATATTTTTACCATCGTGGGGGAAGATGTCTAGAACAGGCGTTATCGAACACGGATAGTACCGCACAGTGAGTTGTTGGGACGTACCATGGTTGGCAAGGGCGTTTAGAGCGGGACAACAGGAACGGGAGTCATTGCTGGAGGGAGGCAGGTAGGGGTACTGGGACCAGTCACCTGAGAAATCGAGTGAGATGACGAACTGTGCTAAGTTGATATTAATTGTACTTACCCATGAAACCGGGTGCGCCGGGGGGGATAACTTTCGCCGGATCGCGCTTTGGACTGAACCAATTGTCGATATTGAGATAGAGGTCCCATATTTGTAGGTAAATAGTCCAGCAGAGGTCCTTGAACTTGGCGAGGATGGTCTTGACGGTGAGCACCTTGAGGCCGAGGACAAAACGGAATGGATGGGACCAGTGCATCGTGGGCGTGGGTGGGGGGTGGGGGATAGGGATGGTGGACTGAGAAGGCGATTGCGGGCAATCTCATCTCTTAAGGTGGTTCGGAAACATTGAGTGTAGAGTGAGTGGCATTTGGATGGCATTTGGATTTGGGAGATCAACCTCGCCAAGAGGGCGCCTCCAGTGAATTTGCTGCATCGCGAAGCCACCACGGAGATTGCTAATCCTCTGACGCCGATTCGTCGCGCGTCTGATGTTGCCTCGCCAATTCTGTTTCGGAATGCCCCGTGTGTGTTCATTCCGACGCGGGTTGATGAAGAGTGAATGGGATGATCAAGTTTAATGCATATTGTATCACACACAGGTGAGCCCATTGAGCCCACGCGAACAGGTGGCAATGCGAATACTGCTCAGCGAGGGCGATTCCGCAGCTTATTACTTATTATTATTACTAATATTCACTATGTATATCCTATTGTGGTCATTTCACGCATTTTCATTTTTAGCTGATTTGCGCCAATGGACTTGTCCACCGTTCCACCGTCCTCCACAGCCTCTCCCACTCCAGTCTTAGTGCAAAACCTGCTCTCTGATCATCGTTCTCCACGCCCCCGACACCATATCCGAAGCTCCCCCGCCCGCCCAGCGCATCGTCCCTGGTGCTCCCCCGCCCGCGCCCCTCTCAAAGTCTCAACAAAAGAAAAAACGCAAGGTCGCGGGGGCGAAGCGTCCAGACGGCTCGGACGGCCCCGACGTGGCCAGCCCAAAGGACGCCGCGCTCATGACCATGCGCGCTCCGCCCGACAACATAGATCCCTCTCACCTCGCTCCTCCTGAAGAATATGCTGTCGCTGCTGCTGCTGGCGAGATAGTTGCCAACGTTACCCCTTCCATCATCAAGCCCATCCTCGCCAACACCTCCAAAAAGACGAGCCGTTGTTGAACTTGTGAACAAGCGTTACAGGGCCCTGACTAAGAAAGCGTACGTTTATTATTATGTCATTGTGTGAAGAAGCTCCATCTCGAACGCCCTACGCGTCATGTCGAAAGCCGCGCGACTCGTCGCGAGAGGCACGCACCTAGTTGGCTCAACATCTCAAGGCTCAGGAATATATACGAGCTCTCGTAGTACCTAAGCATAAGATCTACATCTCCTTACAGAGAGATCGAGGTGTGACAGCCCACTGTCAAAACCTGACCGAAACATTTTGAGCTTGACCTCTTTGGTCCACGGACAAATGATTCTGTCGATCAGAATAGACATTACATGGCTTCTGTTTCTTAGATACGTTCGGCAGAGCCGCGGTCCCCTTGTCCGTTGGTGCCTAACGCGTCTTGTTGTACTCTTTATAATTCAATTCCAGCTATCACCTTCTGACCCTTTCATTTCAACCCAATAATAGTGTTCCTTGTCCTCCTTGCGGACTGCTAATCGCGGTGCTCGCGACGGTGCAAGAGTTCCAGAAGCGGCAGTGGGTCTTGCATCAAGTAAAGCTCGAGGCACCTCTTGTGAAGGTTCAAGAGGGTCAGCCCATTCTTCGCAAGCACGCGCGGTTGCCAGCCTTGTGGGAAACGTTCTTCAATAAGCCATGTGCGGAGGTCGTCCAGCCTGTCAGTCGATCCACCACAACAATCTCAGTAACGGCGATCGGGTGGAAGTAGAAGAGACGGAGGGAGAAAGGAGCCTGATAAGAAGTGGGGAAGGACGGCTAGTACGCACCGTCCACCAAACGTGTGGTCCATAATCGAATTGTTATTCGCAGAGAAGAGCTTGTGGATAAACTTGAGGCTGTACTGCCCATTATTACTTTTACACTCGCGCCTGCGTTGGCGGGTGTAAGCGGCGATATCCGCGGTCGTCAGAGTCTACGAGAAGCCGAATGGCTCAGTTCTCGCATCTTCCTGTCTCCACGACTCGTCTAGCTCATAATTACACACCTTGACCTTCTGGCGGCCGACCGTGGTAGTGCCGCTCGCCGAACTCAGGAGACCGTTGATCACTTCAACGGAGGGCACGCCCTGGTCGGGTTGGAAGAACGCATCCTCCCGAACGATGCTGCCATCATGCTCGATGACGTTGTGCGCGTTGAAGTCGGCAAGGCTCATGCGATCATTCCAGTAGTCTTTCTCAAAGAGTTTTGCAATATTCATTATGACCTAAGAAAGAGAGCTCGTCAGGCAACGAAAACTAAAGGAGAGGAATACAGGGTGCATACGTTGAGACAGAGAGTCGGGGAGAGGTTGTAGGCCGTATGGACGGCTCTATTCATTTCAAGGAAAGAAATGTTTTTACCATCACGGGGGAGGATGCCTAGAACACGCGTTATCGAACACGGATAGTACCGCACAGTGAGTTGTTGGGACGTACCATGGTTGGCAAGGGCGTTTAGAGCGGGACAGCAGGAGCGGGAGTCATTGCTGGAGGGAGACAGGTAGGGGTGCTGGGACCAGTCACCTGAGAAGTCGAGTGAGATGACGAACTGTGCTAAGTTGATATTGATTGTGCTTACCCATGAAACCAGGTGCGCCGGGGGGGATAACGCGCCTCGGATCGCGCTTTGGACTTAACCAATTGTCGATATTGAGATAGAGGTCCCATGTCTGTATGTAAACAGTCCAGAAGAGGCCCTTGAACTTGGCAAGGATGGTCTTAGCGGTGAGCACCTTGAGGCCGAGGACAAAACGGAATGGATGGGACCAGTGCATCGTGGGTGGGGGATAAGGATGGTGGACTGAGAGGGCGATTGCGAGTGATTTTATATCTCGTAAGGTGGTTCGGAAACATTGAGTGTCAGAGTGAGTGTAAGAACGAGGTAAGAAAGGAGACTGGAATGGCATTTGGATTTGGGAGTTCTACCGCTGCCAACGGGGTGCCTCCGGTGCTTTTGCTGCACCGCGAAGCCACCACGAAGATTGCTAAATCCTCTGAAGCCGATTCGTCGCTCGTCTGTTGTTGCTCCGCCAATTCTGATCCAGAATGGCCGGTGTGTCCTCGTTGCGACGCGGGTTGATGAAGGGTGGATGGGATGATCAAGTATAATGCATATTCTATCTCACACAGTTGAGTCGATTGAGCCCACGCGGACAGGGTGGCAAAGCGAATGCTGCTCAGCGAGGGCGATTCTGCAGCTTACTTACTTATTATTACTACTAATATTCACTATGTATATCTTATTGCGGTAATTTCACGCATTTTCATTTTTAGCAGGTTTGCGCCAAGTTACCAAAGTTACCCCAATAAACTTTGTTTCGTCTTCCATTTGCCGTCTGGACTTGCCCACCGCTCGACCGTCCTCCACAGCCTGTCCCACTCCAGTCTTAGTGCAAAACCTGCTCTCTGCTCATCGTTCTCCACGCCCCCGACACCATGTCCGACGCTCCCCCGCCCGCCCAGCGCATCGTCCCTGGTGCTCCCCCGCCCGCGCCCCTCTCAAAATCTCAACAAAAGAAAAAACGCAAGGTCGCGGGGGCGAAGCGTCCAGACGGCTCAGACGGCCCCGACGTCGCCAGCCCAAAGGACGCCGCGCTCATCGACCATGCGCCCTCCGCCGACCACATAGATCCCTCTCTCCTCGCTCCTTCTGAAGAATATGCTGTTGCTGCTGCTGCCAGCGAGATAGTTGCCAACATTACCCCATCCATCATTGAGCCCATCCTCGCTAACGCCTCCAAAAAGACGAGCGCCGTCGTTGAACTTGTGAACAAGCGTTACAGGGCCCTGACTAAGAAAATCGTACGTTCACTATTATGTTCTTGTGTGAAGAAGCTCCATCCCGAACGCCCGGCGCGTCATGTCGAAAGCCGAGCGATGCGTCACGAGAGGCGCGCACCTAGCTGGCTCAACATCTCAATGCTCAGGAATATGTACGAGCTCTCATAGTACCCATGCATGAGATATACATCTCTTTACAGAGAGATCGAGGCGTGACAGCCCACTGACAAAACCTGACCGAAACATTTCGAGCCTGACCTGTTTGGTCCACGGACAAATGATTCTGTCGACCAGAATAGACATTACATGATTTCTGTTGCTTAGATGCGTTCAGCAAAGCCACGATCGACCCTTGTCCGCTGGTGCTAGCGCGTCTTGTTGTACTCTTTCAAAGTCTCCATTACTTCTAGGTCCACCGCTGATGTCAATGCTCCTTGTAGCAACGGGTAAAGGAATATTCAACCAAGGATGTGGAGACCCTGAACGACGACCAAAAGCGGAGCCTCCAAAGTCTCCCTGCCCTCGAGTTGGTTGCCCGCGAACTCGAGGATGTTCGGAAGGCCATTGAAGTCAGCATTTCAGCCTCCCGATCCACCTTGTCGAAACTCACTCGCTATCTCAGGTACACGAAGCAGAACAGGTTACATCAGAGGCCCGTCGTCTCGCCGAGATCGAGGCCGTCGTTAAACAGCGTATCGCGACTGCTGTGGTGGATGCAATTTCAACCACCAGCTCGCGCGCCGTCCAACTCGTCCACCTCATTCGTCTTCTCCCCGAACTCAATACCCCTGGTGATTCGGCCATCGCTCAAGCCTCGGAAGCCCTGCTTGCACACGACGAAAGCACCGCGTCATATGTCGAACATTTTGTAACCGGTAGAGGCGAATGTCAGTGTGCACTTTTTTTTCCACTCGCGTAAACTATCGTAGTAAATTGGCTTTACAGACACTCACCTCTGCACAATCCTCGAGGAACACCACCACCGCAAAACCCGCACGCCCACGCCCACGCTCCCCGCCGACGAACCCACTCACACTGAAGAACCAGTTGAATCCGCAGAGCCAGAGTCTGAACCCCCTGTTGTGGGTATCCCCGTAACAGCAAGCATGACAGGCTCCTTCCACTTTATGCAAGAGGACGAGCTCGAGGGGCAGACGCCGTTCGAGGAGGGTGCAGAGTGGGTGCAGCACCCCGAGCACGAGCCTCAGCAGGACCAGCAGGACGAGCACGAGGATGCCTCATCGACCGCAGCGATACACGAGAGCACCACAGCCAGCACGCTCGACTGGTCTGCAGACGAGCACGGCGACTCGCTCCCGCCCATCCAGGGCCTACATGCACACTTTGGCACGCCGCAGGGCGATGCGACCCCGGTCGCTGCGCCGAGTGCTCTCCCCCCAGCGGACGATGGGCAGCCAACTGCGCCCCCGGCGGAAACTGCGACCGAGCATCAGCATCAACAGCAGCAGTACCAGCAGCACATAACATCACCAACGACGCCGATGGCGATGGGAGGTGGTGGGTACACGAGCAGCAGCACGGGCCGCGGAGGCCGGCACCACCTCCCCGAGCCAGACGCGGAGGGGTTCGTTAACATCCCCACGAAGCGGCCCCGTGGTGGCCCCGGTGGGGGCGAGCATCGTGGCGAGCACCGTGGCGGGCGCGGGCGCGGTGACCGTGGCGGCTACCGCGGTCGTGGTGGCGGCGAGTGGAGGGGCGGACACCGCGACCGCAGTGGTGCGCCTGGTGGTGCGCCCGAGGGCGTCGAGTACACCAACAGCAGTGGGGGCGAGCAGGGTGACCGTCCGCGTGGTGGATGGAGGGGACGTGATCGTGGTGACCGTGGTGACCGTGGTGACCGTGGTGACCGTGGTGAAGGAGGACGTGGAGAGCACAGGGGCCGCGGGAGGGGCGAGTGGAGAGGACGTAACGAAGGGTATAGAGGCGGCGAATACCGCGGTCGTGGTGAAGGACGTGGAGGTGGTGGTAAGTTGTTTTCGAAAAGTGAGGAAATAAGATACTAATCCTTGTCATAGGTTACCGTGGTCGGCCTATTGAAGCTCAATAGCATGATTAGCTCTGAAAATGTGATGTCCGCGTAATCTGAACGTCCAAGTTCATTGATACGCCCTCACCATCCTTGCCCCATCTTATCTTGCATGTCTTTTGTGCTTTTGATTGAATTTTATCCAGTCGTTTTCTTGCGCGTAAACACTTTATTGCGTTCGCCATTGTGTGGTTGACAATACAAGTCTTCATCTTCAATTTCGATCATTGATACTACCTACAGCTCGCTTATACTTTGAAGGAATTGACGGTTCTTAGATTTCGCGTCACTCTCCCGACGCGATAATACATTTGATAGCCCATCCGTCCGTGCTATCGACCTGTTAGATAATGTATACCAAATCCTTTATCCGTATACCAAACATGATATTACCACCACGTGAACCCGAGGGACTCAAATTGTGTCATCAACCACCCCATCTTCCCATGCACAGTCCTGTTCGTAGTCTCCTTCCATATAGCTTTACCTGGGTTGCCAAGTCCCTCTCGGTATTGCATCAGAAAGGCCACAAAGGCAGGAAAGGCCATCAGTGGCTTTAAGTCATCGGCGGTCGGATGAAAATCGATCGAGCTCGCGTCAGCGATCACTTGAATGGCGACACCTTTGGAAATGTGGTCCTGGAACTCTGCGATAAAAGCCAGTTGTGCGATCGTTTCGCCATTAGGAGGCTTTTGGATGACCCTTGCGATCTCGACTTGAACAGCCACGACTTGAACGATCGCAACTTGAACGTCCTCCATGTTGTAAGTGACTGCAATGCGCATGGCCTTAGTATACGTGGCAATGGGAATATTGCAGACGTTTTCCAGAAGCCTATGTTCGTTCAGCCAGATGGACCATTAAGAGAACTGTATGCCCTCACGATGGATAGAGGATCCTCATAAGTGCCTCGAACTCCTCTGGGCTCTCGCCCTTCAGGACGATTGGCCGCTCGTCTGTGTGCCCTTCGAAAATCCGGGATTGCGGTGGGTTAAATAAGTCAGCGAAGAGGCTCCATTGACTGCCAACGAGCAGCCGTTTGTGAATCCTGAAGAGCTTTTCGCCAACCTTGGGCCCGATGATCAGACACCACAAGGCCGAATAATGGTTTGACCGATCGCTCACCTGAAAGACAACATTTCCATCTTCGAAGTAGTATTTATCATGCCGAGTCACCATGGTTTACTTTTTGCAGACTGGGAGGGAGAGGAGAGGAGAAGCGGAATGGCAGGCTCCCTCCAAATATATTCGACAAAATTAGGGTAGGAGCCTGACGACTTCTTCGGGGCTCCAAAATCCTTGGTCCCTATATTTTTATATCTAGGTATGTACATAGAAATTCATGGATGCAGAGCTGACCCGCGAGGATTAGGTAGACGGAAACGCCCTAATCTGCTGCCTAAGACGAATGGGGCGCCCTCACTTTCGCTGAGAGACTCACGCTTATTTATTACAAAAGGATATCTTGGTCGTGGAGAGCACAGGGGCCGCGGGAGGGGCGAGTGGAGAGGACGTAACAAAGGGTAGAGGCAGCGAATACCGTGGTCGTGGTGAAGGACGTGGAGGTGGCGGTAAGCTGCTTTCAAAAAGTGAGGGAATATCATACTGATCCTTGTCATAGGTTACCGTGGTTGGCCTATTGAAGCTCAGTAGCATGATTAGCTCTGAAAATGTGATGGTCCGCGTAACCTGAATGTCCATGTTCATTGATACGCCCTCACCATCGTTGCCTCATCTTATCTTGCATGTCTTTTGTGCTTTTGATTGGATTTTATCCAGTCGTTTTCTTGCACGTAAACACTTTATTGCGTTCGCCATGTGGGGTCGAGAACACAGGTCTTCCTCTTCAATTTCGATCATTGACACTACCCACAGCTCGCTTATGCTTTGCAGACATGGGCGGTTCTTAAATTTCGCAGCACTCTCCCGACGCCATGATACATTTGGTAGCCCATCCGTCCGTGCTATCGACTTGTTAGATAATGTACACCAAATCCTTTATCCGTATACCAACCACGACATCATCATCACTTCAAGGTCTATGGCTTGAACCCGAAGGACTCAAATTGTCTGTCCAACCATATCGTTGCTTCCAATTTCTTCATCCGCCCATCCCTCCCTAACATAGTCAGGCACGTGGCCGTGTTCGATGCGGATTTGTCGCTATGCGCCTCTCGGTATTGCATCAGAAGGGCAACAAAATCAGGAAAGGCCATCAATGGCTTTAGGTCACCGGCGGTCGGATGGAAACGGATCGAGCTCGCGTTAGTGAACACTCGAATGGCGACATCTTTGGAGATGTGGCTCGGGAACTCTGCGATAAAGGCCAGCTGTGCCACCGCTTCGCGAGGATATAAAATACCTAGCGCTGAAGTCATTTCGATGACCCTTGCGATCGCGACTTGAACGTCATCTATCGCGTATTTGACTGCAATGCGCATAGCCTCAGTATACGTGGCAATGTGAATATCGCGGATGTCTTCCAGAAGCCTATATTACTTCAGCCGGGTGGATCATTAAGCGAACTGTATTCCCTCACGATGGATAAATGATCCTCATAAGTGCCTCGAACTCCTCTGGGCTGTCTCCCTTCAGGACGATCGGCCGCTCGTCTGTCAGCCCTTCGACATTCTGGGATTGTGGTAGGCTAAACATGCCAGCGAAGATGCTCGATTCACTGCCAACGAGCAGCCGCCTGTGAATCCTGAAGAGCTTTCTGCCAACCTTGGTCCCGATGATCAGACATCACAAGGCCGAATAATGGTTTGACCGATCGCTCACCTGAAAGACGACATTTCCATCTTCGAAATAGTATTTCTCATGCCGAGTCGCCATAGTTTACTTTCTGCAGACTGGGGCGGAGAGGAGAAGAGAAGCGGAGTGGCAGGCTCCCTCCAAATTCGACAAAATTAGGGTAGGAGCCTGACCACTTCTTCGGGGCTCCAAAGTCCATGGTACCTATATTTTTATATCTAGTATCTGTAAATGGATAATCATGGAGGCAGAGCCTGCGGCTGACCCGTGCGGATTGGGTAGACGGAAAGGGTCTAATCGGCTGCCTAAGGCGGATAGGGCGTCCTCACTTTCGCTGAGAGACACATGCTTATTTATTACAAGAGGGTATCCCGGTCATGGAAAGCACAGGGGCGCGGGAGGGCGAGTGGTGATGACGTAACGAAGGTATAGAGGTGGCGAATACCGCGGTCGTGGTGAAGGACGTGAAGGTGGCGGTAAGTTGTTTTCGAAAAGTGAGGGAATGGCATACTGATCCTTGTGATAGGTTACCGTGGTCGGCCTATTGAAGCTCAGTAGCATGATTCGCTCTGAAAGTGTGATGGTCCGCGTAATCTGAACGTCCAAGCTCATTGATACGCCCTCACCATTGTTGCCCCATCGTATCTTGCATGTCTTTTGTGCTTTTGATTGAATTTTATCCAGTCGTTTTCTTGCACGTAAACACTTTATTGCGTTCGCCATGTGGGGTTGAAATACAAGTCTTCCTCTTCAATTTCGATCATTGACACTACCCACAGCTCGCTTATACTTTGAAGACATTGACGGTTCTTAGATTTCGCAGCACTCTCCCGACGCCATGATACATTTGGTAGCCCATCCGTCCGTGCTATCGACTTGTTAGATAATGTACACCAAATCCTTTATCCGTATACCAACCACGACATCATCACCACGTCCACGGTCGAGTCAAGTCGACCGAGCCTGAGTGGCTTGAACCCGAAGGACTCGAATTGTGTGTCCAACCATTCCTTTGCAACCAACCTGTTCTCCACCCTCCCATCCCTCCCTCTCACAGTCAGGTACGTGGCCATGTTCGGTCGGGATCTATCCGGGTTGCTATGTGCCTCTCGGTATTGCATCAGACGGGCAACAAAAGGAGGAAAGGCCATCAGTGGCTTTAGGTCATCGGCGGTTGGACTAAAATCGATCGAGCAAGCGTCAGTGAACACCTGGATGGCGACATTTTGGTAAATATGGCTCGGGAACTCTGCGATAAAAGCCAGCCGTGCGATCGCTTCGCCATCAGGAGGCTTTTGGGTGACCCTTGCGATCGCGACTTGAACGATCGCGACTTGAACGTCATCCATCGCGTATTTGACTGCAATGCGCATGGCCCCAGTATACGTGGCAATGCGAATATTGCAGACGTCTTCCAGGAGCCTATGTTAGTTCAGCGGGATGGACCATTAAGAGAACTGTATTCCCTCACAATGGATATAGGATCGTCATAAGTGCCTCGAACTCCTCTGGGCTGTCTTCCTTCAGGACGATCGGCCGCTCATCTGTCTGCCCTTCGATATTCTGGGATTGCGGTAGGCTAAACATGCTAGCGAAGATGTTTGATTCACTGCCAACGAGTAGCCGCTTGTGAATCCTGAAGAGATTTTCTCCAGCCTAGGCCCCGATGATCAGACACCACAATGCCGAATAATGGTTTGACCGATCGCTCACCTGAAAGACAACATTTCCATCTTCGAAGTAGTATTTATCATGCCGAGTCACCATGGTTTACTTTTTTGCAGACTGGGGTGGAGAGGAGAGGAGAAGCGGAATGGCAGGCCCCCTCCAAATTCGACAAAATTGGGGTAGGAGTCTGACCACTTCTTCGGAGCTCCAAAATCCTTGGTACTTATATTTCTATATCTAGCATCTGTCCATAGATCATCATGGAGGCAGGGCATGCGGCTGACCCGCGCGGATTAGGTAGACGGAAAAGGCCTAATCTGCTGCCTAAGGCGCCCTCATTTTCGCTGAGAGACACATAATTATTATTGAAAAAGAAAATCTTGGTCGTGGAGAGCACAGGGGCCGCGGGAGGGGCGAGTGGAGAGGGGTAACGAAGGGTAGAGGCGGCGAATACCGCGGTCGTGGTGAAGGACGTGGAGGGGGCGGTAAGTTGCTTTCGAAAAGTGAGGAAATACCATACTGATCATTGTGATAGGTTACCGTGGTCGGCCTATTGAAGCTCAGTTGTATAATTGACTCTGAAAAGGTGGTGGTCTGCGTAATCTGGACGTCCAAGTTCATTGATACGCCCTCACCATCATTGCCCCATCGTATTTTGCATGTCTTTTGTGCTTTTGATTGCATTTTATCCATTCGTTTTCTTGCACGTAAACACATTATTGCTGTTAGAACCGGATGCACTCAGAGGCTGGAAGGGAATCCCGAAAGTATCGCTAACGGGGCCGGGTTGTCGACTCGGAACGGAGGGCTTGAAAGGGAACGAAGGTGGTGAGACAGAATGAGGCAGAGTGCTGCTCAAGTCGATATTCTGACTAGTGACTAGCAATCGCGAGTACATGAGTTATATACTACAGGTAAAATGAAATAAAGTCGTAGCGTGACCGGACTACTACCAAAGGCTGTCTGTAAGATGCAAATGAAACGACAACCGAAGGGAACGAATGTCAAATCAGTCTCGACAACGAGGTACATCACTAGGAACGGGAGAAATGAGTGGTTCATGGGATCGGGGGATTGGATCGAGATCAGGCCAGATGACATCGGAATTAGATCGCGTAAGTACCCCGCGGTATGAGCGTCTCAAGTTACCGGCGGACTGAGTGCGGGTGATCAATTGAGGTCAGGCCCGGCGGTTGGATGGAACGGGATGTAACAATTGCGTTCGCCATGTGGGGTTGAGAATACAAGTCTTCTGTTGGAATGTGAATCCACCGTCACTTACCGACTGGGTAGCTTAGTGGTAAAGCGCCCTGCTAGTCATGGGGTAAACCCGGGTTCGAATCCTGGTCCGGTCATTTTATGTACCTCAACATCTTCCTCTTCAATTTCGATCATTAACACTACCTACAGCTCGCCTATACCTTGAAGGCATTGACGGTTCTTAGATTTCGCGTCACTGTCCCGACGAGAGAATACATTTGATAGCCCATCCGTCCGTGCTGTCGACTTGTTAGATAATGTACACCAAATCCTTTATCCGTATACCAACCATGACATCATCACCACTTCAAGTCTGTGGCTTGAACCCGAAGGACTCAAATTGTCTGTCCAACCATACCTTTGCTTCCAATTTCTTCATCCGCCCATCCCTCCCTAACATAGTCAGGCACGTGGCCGTGTTCGGTGTGGATTTGTTGCTATGGGCCTCTCGGTATTGCATCATAAGGGCAATAAAATTAGGAAAGGCCATCAGTGGCTTTAGGTCACCGGCGGTCGGATGAAAACGGATCGAGCTCGCTTCAGTGAACACTTGCATGGCGACATCTTTGGAAATGTGGCTCGGGAACTCTGCGATAAAAGCCAGCTGTGCGATCGCTTCGCGAGGATAGAAACAAGCTAGCGCTGAAGCTTTTTTGATGACCCTTGCGATCGCGACTTGAACGTCATCTATCGCGTATTTGACTGCAATGCGCATAGCCTCAGTATACGTGGCAATGTGAATATCGCGGATGTCTTCCAGAAGCCTATATTACTTCAGCCGG
>Ga0307513_10005222_pt1 | contig 17201 bp, 16 predicted proteins | sample 15_EM_MG_FD_202174 | JGI IMG/M metagenome (GOLD analysis project Ga0307513, IMG submission 202174) | Populus trichocarpa ectomycorrhiza microbial communities from riparian zone in the Pacific Northwest, United States - 15_EM | ecosystem: Host-associated > Plants > Roots > Unclassified | place... | reverse complement strand
ATCCTGATCGTCCGGATCGGCCGAAACAAGGCCTCCGGACAGCTGCCCGAATTCCGGAGCAAGCTCACAGGCTTGCCGCTATCCGATCGGCATTGGTGCTAGCGTCGTCTCGTGCGCTGGCTCCCCCTGCTCATGCTCCTCGGTTCGTGCGGTGCCAAACACGATGACGGCCCGGCGGTGACGCCCAGGTCCCCTGAGGTGACGCCAGCTTCACCAACCAAACCGTCGGCCAAGGTGTACCTGCCCACCGCGCAGGGCGAGGAGGCGGTGTCGGTCGAGATCGTGAAGACGCGCGCGCAGATCGAGCGGGGCCTGATGTTCCGCGAGCACTTGCCGCCCGATCGCGGGATGCTGTTCCTGATGGACGAGGAGCGTATCCAGAGCTTCTGGATGAAGAACACGCTGATCCCGCTCGACATGATCTTCATCTCGAAGGACCTGACCATCGCCGGCGTCGTCGAGAACGCCGCGCCGCGCACCGAGGAGCCGCGCGACGTCGACAAGCCGTCGTCGTACGTGCTCGAGGTCAACGGCGGCTACTCCGCTGCACACAAGGTAGCCGTAGGTGGCAAGGTGCGATTCGAGAGCGTCCCGCCGCGTTGACGCGCTGCGCGATGCGTGTTGCTCGGAAGACCTCGTAGCGCCATGCAGGCGCCATCCTCGTCGGAGCATGCCGCAAGTCACTGCGTGTCCGCCGCAATTGCGTTTATTGTGCCGCTGCGCGGTTCTGCGATAGAACCGGTCGTACCCGAACCTAAGCCAGAGGATTCCTAATGCTATTGAACCGATCCTTCATCGCCGCCGGACTCTGCGCCCTTGCGTTCTCGTTCACTGCCTGCGGAGGCAGCAGCAACAGCGGAGACGATGACGGCGACGACGAACCGAGCGCGCCGGAAGGCACGCACTACGGGTACGTGGTCAGCAAGGGGTACATCCCGGCCGCGCGCGGCCAGGACACGGAGTTCGGTCTCGATCTCGGCGCCACGAAGACCAACAAGCTCGATGGCACCGTCGACAACGCGCTCGGCGGTACGTTCATGTCCATCGCGGCGCTGGCGAACCTCGACATCCAGGGCGCCGTCACCGAGGCGATCGACCACGGCACCATCCTCTTGCTCGTCGACTACCAAACCGCGGACTTCGCGGCCGCGGCAGCGTCCGGCCTGCGGGTCAAGATCGGCGATATCGCAACCCCAGCGGCGTGCGCCGATACAACCGACCTGGTGTGCCGCCACCACCTCGATGGCAACGGCTCGTTCACCGTGTCGGCGAATTCGCCAGCCGATGCCGCCGTTGCTGGCAAGGTCGTGAGCGGGACGTTCAACGGCGGCCCCGGCGATCTCTCGCTCCAGATCGCGCTCGGTGACGGCGCGCCGCTCCAGCTCGCGCTGCACGGCGCGCGCGCGAAGGCCACCGGCATGAGCGCCACTGGCGGCAGCATCATCGTCGGCGGCGGACTCCTCGTCTCCGACCTCGACACGACCGTGTTCCCGGCGGTCCACGACATCCTGACCGGCGTCATCGATGAGGGCTGTCCACTGCCGCGCGTTGGGGTCCCCAACTGCAACTGCGCGTCGACGACGACGTCCACGATCATCAACCTGTTCGATGGAAAGACCCCGGCGGAACCGGACAACGATTGTGTCGTCTCGCTCCAGGAGATCAGCAACAACCCCACGCTCAAGTCGTTCCTCGCGCCGGATCTCTGCACCACCGCGAGCTGCACGACCCCCGACGCGCTGTCGCTCGGCATCAAGGTCGACGTCGTCAAGGCCGTGATTCAGTAGCCCTGCCCACCGTCGACGTCACGCCGGTGGGCGGGACGCGGCGATGTGGGCTTCGATGGTGGCGCGGATGGTGGCGAGGTGGGCGGCGGTGCTGGCCTCGCAGCGCATGACGAGGGCGGGCTGGGTGTTGGAGGCGCGGACCAGGCCCCAGCCCTCGGCGAAGCGGGCGCGCACGCCGTCGACGTCGACGACGCTGACCACGGCGGGGTCGGCGCGCAGGCGGGCGGTGACGGCGGCGACGACGGCGAACTTGTGGTCGTCGGCGCAGTCGATGCGCAGCTCGGGCGTGTTGATCATCACCGGCAGCTCGTCGGCGCGCGCGGCGAGGGTCGCCGGGCCGCGCGACAACAGCTCGAGCAGGCGCGCGCCGGCGTAGATCGCGTCGTCGAAGCCGAGCCAGCGGTGCGCGAAGAACATGTGGCCGGACATCTCGCCGGCGAGCGCGGCGCCGATCTCCTTCATCCGCGCCTTGATCAGCGAGTGGCCGACCTTCCACATCTCGACCGTGCCGCCCGCCGCGGCGAGCTCGTCGTACATCGCCTGCGAGCACTTGACCTCGCCGACGAACCGGGCGTGCGGGACCTCGGCGAGCACCGCCTTGCCGAACAGGATCATCAGCTGATCGCCCCACAGAATCCGGCCGGTCGCGTCGACCGCGCCGATCCGATCGGCGTCGCCGTCGAGCGCGATGCCGAGCTCGGCGCCCTCGCGCGCGACCGTCGCGATCAGATCGGCGACGTTCTCGGGCTGCGTCGGATCGGGGTGGTGGTTCGGAAACGTCCCATCGAGATCGCAGTACAGCGGCACGACGTCGAAGCCGAGCCGGCGGTACAGCGCCACCGCGGTCGGCCCGCCCGCGCCGTTGCCGGCGTCGACCACGACCTTGCAGCGGCGCTCGCCGAGCGCCAGCATCGCGCACGCGTGGTCGAGGTACGCGCCGATCACGTCGCGCGAGAACATCGCCTTGGTCGGCGGCGGCGCGGGCTGATCGACCAGCGCCGCGACCTGATCGCGCAGCTGGGCGATCGCCGCGCCGTGCAGGGTCTCGCGGCCGAGCATCAGCTTGAAGCCGTTGTCCTCGGCGGGGTTGTGGCTGCCGGTGATCATCACCGCCGCGGCCGGATCGAGGTGCGCCGCCGCGAAGTACAGCACCGGCGTCGGCACGACGCCGATGTCGATGACCTCGGCGTGGACGCGCAGGCCATCGGTCAGCGCGCCGAACAGCCGGGGCGAGGTCAGCCGCGGATCGCGCCCGACGACGACCGGCCCGGTGACCGCCAGCGAGGCGACCTGCGCGCCGAGCGCGAGGCCGAGCGCGCGCACCGTGGCGTCGTCGAGATCGCGGTCGGCGACACCGCGGATATCGTACTCACGAAACGTCCGTGGATTCACGCCTCATAGGTACCTCGCGAGGCCACGTGCCGAAAGGGCATCGACGATCTTGCGCACGTCCTGCGCCTCGGCCTTCGGGATCACGAGGATCGCGTCGCCGCTCTTCACCACGACGACGTCGGACATCCCGACCATCGCGATCACGGTGTCGTCGTCGCTGATCGCGATGTTACCGCGGCCGTCGATGATCACCGACGGCCCGGTCGCGGTGTTGCCGGCGTCGTCCACGCCGCGCAGCGCGGGCAGCGCGGCCCACGACCCGACGTCGTCCCAGCCGACCGAGGCCGGCACGGTGACCACCCGCGTCGCGCGCTCCATCACCGCGTGGTCGATCGAGATCGATCGCAGCGTCGGATAGACGTCCTCGGCGCGCGCGCGGCCGGCGGCGATGTCGCGCACCGCGGCGCCGGTGGCCGCCAGCTGCACGTCGAGCTCGTCGAGCAGGCGCCGCGCCGAGACGCAGAACATCCCGGCGTTCCACAGGTACGTGCCGCTCGCGACGTAGGCCTCGGCCGTCGCGCGGTCCGGCTTCTCGACGAAGCGCAGCACGGCCGTCGCCTCGCCCGGCGTGGCGCGCGCGACCTCGAGGTAGCCAAACCCGGTCTCGGCGCGGCTCGGCGTGATGCCGATCGTGCCGATCGCGTCGTCGCGATCGACCGCGGCGAGCGCGGCCTCGAGCGCGCGGGTCAGGCCGGGCTCGTCGGCCACGTGCTGGTCGGCGGGCAGCACGATCATCACGGCGTCGGGATCGCGCGCCGCGAGCAGCGCCGCGGCGAGGCCGAGCGCCGCGGCGGTGTTGCGCGCGATCGGCTCGGCGATCAGCTCGACGTCCGGCACGAGCTCGCGCGTCGCCTCGACCTGCGACGCCGCCGTGACGATCACCACGCGGTCGCCCGCGATCGCCCGGCCGCGCCGGATCGCGGCCTCGAGCAGGCTCTCGCCGCCCGCGCCGAGCGGCAGGAGCTGCTTGGGCCTCGCGCGCCGGCTCGCCGGCCACAGACGCGTTCCACTTCCACCGGCGAGGATCACGGCATGTCGCACGCGCGGCATCCTGGCACACGCGGCGCGCGCCGGCTATTCGGCGGCGAGCTGCCGAGCGAGCCTGGACGCGTCGACGCAGTCGGAGCCGACCAGATCGTAGCGCAGGCGGCGCTGCTTGTCGTAGATGAAGTAGTGCGGCAGCGCGTCGATCTTGTACGTCTGCGCGACCGGCGTGAAGCCGTCGCCGACGTCGACCTTGCGGACGACCACGCGCGGCTCCTGCGCGACGCCCGCCTCGAGCTTGGCGCCGATCGTCTCGCACGCGTGGCACGACACGCTCCAGAAGTCGACCACGGTGACGTAGCCGGCCGGCAGCGCCTGGACGACGTCGACCGCGGCGCCGGGCGCGTTGAGCTGGACCGACTTGGCCGGCGGCGGCGCGACCGGCGCGGCGTGGGCGCAGGCCGCCAGCGCGAGCATCGCGATCCCCAGCCGCGTCACGGCGCCTCCGCGAGCTGGCGCTGCAGCCGCTGCACGTCGGCGCGCGCCAGGCCGGCGTGGAAGATCTGATCGAGCTGCAGGCGCTCGCCCGACACCAGCTCGCTCGCGCCCAGCCGCACCGTGCCGTCGGTGTCGATCGTCATCTCGACCAGCACGAGCACGTCGCCCGCCGGCGCCGGCGGCAGATCGAGCACCGCGTAGCGCCCGAGGTGGCGGTTGTGCGTCGGATCGGGCGACTCGCCCTCCCAGACGTCGAACTCGATGCGCAGCTGGTCGTCCTGCTTGGTGGCGAACACCCGGTGCTCGCGCGTCGGCACCACCGAGCTCTGCGCGATCACCTGCTCGCAGTCGCCGCCCATCGAGACCGCCAGGCCGCGCGCCGCGACGTCGATCAGCAGCACGCCCTCGATCGTGCCCTCGAGCCGCGCGACCTCGAGCGCCGCGCCGACCGCGACGACCTCCTCGGGGTTGGGGATGACGTGCGGCTCGCGGCCGGTGACCCGCGCGATCTCCTTGCGCACCGCCGGCATCCGCGTCATCCCGCCGACCAGCAGCACCTCCTCGATCTGCTCGCGCTTGCGCCCGCAGCGCTTGAGCGCCTCCTTGATCGGCGCCTCGATCCGCCGGATCAGCGGCATCGACCACTGCTCGAGCTCCTCGCGGTGCAGCGGCTTGTCGTACTCGAGCGACTTGCCCGACGGCAGCTGGACCAGCTCGGGGACGTAGACCTTGCTGACCGAGACGTCCGACAGCTCGTGCTTGGTGGTCTGCGCCGCCAGCCGGAGGCGCTCGACCGCGATCGTATCGCTCGTGATGTCGAAGCCGCGCGCCGAGCGCACGTCGCGCACCAGGTGGTCGACCACCACGCGATCGACGTCGTCGCCGCCGAGGAACGCGTCGCCGGTCGTCGCGAGCACCTCGAAGATGCCGGCCTCGACGTCGACCGCCGCGACGTCGAACGTGCCGCCGCCGAGATCGCACACCAGGTAGCGGCGATCCGCGCCGCGGTGCGCGCCGTGACCGAGCGACGCCGCGGTCGGCTCGCTGAGCAGCCGCATCACCGTGAGCCCGGCGATCTGCGCCGCGTCCTTGGTCGCCTGGCGCTGCGCGGCGTCGTACCACGCCGGGATCGTGATCACCGCCTTGGTCACCGGCTCGCCGAAGTGCGCCTCGGCCATGCGGCGGATCTCGCGCAGGATCAGCGCGCAGACCTCCTCGGGCGAGACCGAGCGCCCGGCCGACAGCTGGATCCAGGTATCGCCGTTGGGCGCCTCGGTGAGCTCGAACGGCAGGACGCGCGCGAGCCGGCGGATCTCGGGATGATCGAAGCGCCGGCCGAGCAGCCGCTTGGCGCCGAAGATCGTCAGATCCGGGCTGTAGTCGAGCCCGCCGCGCGCGAGCTCGCCGACCACCGGCCCGTCGGGCGAGAACCACACCAGCGACGGCATCGTCGTCGCGCCCTCCGGCGTGGTCAGGATGCGCGGCGCGCCGTCCTTGTCGATCACGGCGACCACCGAGTTCGAGGTCCCGAGATCGATGCCGACCGCGCGGCTGGCCGGCCGCGTCATCGGAACAACCTCTTCATCTCGTCGTTGGCGACCGGCGTGTTGGGCCGGCGCAGCAGCTCGAGGATCGCGGCGGCCTCGATGCACTGCTCGTGGTGTGCGAGCGCAGTCTCGAGCTGCGACATCGCGAGCATGGCCTCGCCCTTGGCCAGCGCGCTGATCGCCGAGGCCACGTAGTACAGCGAGCGCAGCGGCCGGCTGCGCGGATACACGCACAGCGCCGCGGCCAGGACTTCCTGCGCGTTGTCGGCGTCGCCCTCGCCCAGCATCGCGCGCGCCCGCTGCTCGAACGCCTCGCCGCCCTGGACCTGCGACGACGGCGCCGGCACGATCGGATCGACCGGCGGCGCGTTGCCCTCGCTCTGCAGGCTCTGCGCGAGCTTCGCGCGCAGGATCGATCCGGTGCTCGAGATGTCGTCGAACCCGACCAGCCAGCCCGGCGGCGGGCTGAGCGCCGGCCCGACCGACGTCGCGCGGCCCTCGGCGACCAGCGCGACGCGCAGGCGATCGTAGGCGCGGTTGGCCAGGATCGTCAGCTCCTCGGCGAGGTGCGTGATCGCCGGGGCGTTGCGGCGCGCGACCAGGTCCGGGTGGTGTCGGCGCACCAGGTCCATCCAGCCGCGCCGGATCTCCTCGGCGTCGGCGTCGCGCTCGACGCCGAGCACCTCGTGGACCGCGACCGAGCGCAGCCGGCGCAGCTCGGCGGTCAGGTGCTGAAACAGCGCGCGCTCGTCGGCCGGGAGATCGTCGATCGAATCCCCGGGCCCTCCCTTTGCGGGCTGCACCGGTCCGGTGCCCCCGCCGCGCGGGTCGCTACCCGGGTGCGTGCCGCCGGAGTGCGTGGTGGCGCCGGCGGCGAAGTGCTTGCCGCTGGCGCTGATCGTCCGCGGTAGCGGGATCCCGCCGTCGCCCGCCGCCATCTGGCGGATCCGGCCGATCACCTCCTCGGTGAACCCGGCGAGCTCGACCTCGAGCCAGGTCTTGCCGGCCTCGGGCTTGGTCGCCTTGGGATCGGGCTCGACCGGCGACGACTTGAGCACGATCCCCTCGATCACGATCACGACCTGGTTGGGCAGCTCGAGGTTCAGCGTCACCTCGCCGCCCGGGTCGCTGTGAAACGGGACCTTCATCGACAGCAGCTTGCCGCGCCGCAGCTTGCGGGTATGGAACACCTCGACCTGCTCCCAGGTCGTGCACCGCACGTGCAGCGTGCGCCCGCTCGCCATCACTTACCCTTCGGCGGCTTCGCGGACGGCACGCAGTCGTGCCCGAGCTCGTCCTGCAGATCGATGCGCTTGTCGACCGACTCTCGCTTCTTGGCCATGTCGATCGGTGCCTTGGGGTCGCCCTTGGGATCGCGCCACTCGTTGGCGGAGATCGAGGCGTAGCCTGGCTTGCAGCCATCGGCGAGCGCGCGCAGCTCGTAGTCGCGGCCCGCCACCGCCGGAAAGCCCACGCCGGTGTTGGCGAAGCCGATCAGCAGCCAGATCTCGGCGCCCGGCGGCGAGGTCTCGATGTGGATCGGCCCCTCGCCCGGCGAGAACCCGGTCTGCGGCGCGAGGTTGGGCGGCAGCGCCGGCAGCGGCGTGATCGCCGGCTGCTTGGTCTTGCGGTCGATCGCGGCGGCCTTGAGCGTCACCGCGACCTTCGCCGCGCGCGCCTCGCCGGCTCCCGACCAGCTCGCCGCGACGACCTCGGTGTCGACCGGCTGGTAGCCGTCGAGCTCGATGCGCAGGCGGTGGAGCTGGCTCGACGTCAGCACCATGGTGTCGAGGTTGCTGCGGCCGAGCTTGAGCCAGACACTGGCGGCCGACGGCTTCACCGTGACGCTGATCGTGCCGCGGTCGGCCTGCGCGGAGACGGCCTGGCGAGTGCGCTCCTCGACGTCCTTGCGGGCCTGCTCGTCGCGCAGGCGCTGCGCCGCCGCCGCCTCGGTCTGGCGCTGGTACATGACGTAGATGCCGATCGCGCCGGCCACCACGATGAGCAGCGAGACGATGCCGAGCGCGCGGCTGCGCAGCCGGACCGGCGGCAGCTCGTCGAACGCCGGGACATCGAGCACGGGCGCGACCGGGCGCGGCGCCGGACGCGCCGGCGGCTCGGGCTCGGCGCGCCGCGCGGTGCTCTCGGCCACGGCTTGCACGCGCTGCGCCGCCTGCTCGAGCTTGTCGGCGGCCTGGACCGCCTGGTCCGCCGCGGTCGAGATCCGGCGCGCCGGCTCGTCGAGCTGACGCGCGCTGCGCGGGATCGGCACGGTCGCCGCCTCGCTCGACGTGCGCGCCAGCCCCGGCTCGTCGTCGTCGTCGCCGAGATCGAGCGCCGACAGCGCGTGCATCGCCGCCACCTCGTCGCCGGTCTTGTGGCGCCGCAGCACGTCGAAGTCGCTGTCGCGCGACGGCGGCGGCAGCGGCGTCAGATCGTCATCCGGATCGTCGAGCGACGGTACGCGCGGCCGCGGCTGGACGATGGCCTCGGAGCGCCGCGGGTTCTTGGCGATGACCTCGCTGATCGGATCGCGGACGAACGGGCGATCCTCCACCGTGGTCGAGTCATCGAGATCGGCGAGCAGCGCGTCGAGCCGGTTGCCGGCGGTGTGCGTGTGGTGCGAGGCGATCGCGGCGGCGCGCGTGTCGATGCTCGGCCGGATCGGCGTGACCTGCACCGCGCCGGCGGTCGAGCCCAGCGAGGCCAGCAGATCCTCGGTCGCCTCGTCGATGTTGGTGTCGGTCTGCGACAGCCCGGCGGCCTTGATGACCTCGCCGCGATCGGCCAGCTCCCAGTGATCGTCCTCGAACGCCTCGAGCAGGTTCTCGAGCAGATCGCTGGCCGAGCGGTAGCGCCGGCTGACGTCGGTGTCGAGCGCGCGCTGGACCAGGCGCTCCACCGCGGGCGTCGCGCGCAGGTTGCCGGGCGGCGCCTCGCCGGTCAGCATCGTGAACAGCATCGCGCCGACCGCGAACACGTCGGCGCCCGGCGTCGGGTCCTCGCCGATCACGAGCTCCGGCGCGAGGTAGCCGGCGAGCCCGCGCCACATCGCCGCGTCGGAGCCCTGCGCGACCGCCGTGGTCAGCGCGCGGCCGACCACGAAGTCGCCGAGCCGGACGCCGCCGTCCTCGTCGATCAGCACGCTGCGCGGATGGACCGCGCCGTGCACGACCTTGGCCTTGTGCGCCGCGGCCAGCGCCTCGATCACGCTGCGGCCGATCGCCGCCGCGACCGGGATCGACAGCTTGCCGTTCTGGCTCGGGTTGGCGCGCGCCGCGGTGATCAGATCCTGCACAGTGACGTAGCGTCCGACGCCGCGGGTCACGATCACGACGTCCGGGCCGCCCGACTCGACCGCCACCGTGGGCACGATGTTGGCGTGCGCCAGCGCGACCGCGGTCGCGACCGCGCCGGTGTCGGTCAGCGCGATGCGGAACGCCGACTCGGCGAGCATCTTGGGATCGACGACGAGGCCGCGGAGGTTGCGCTGGCCGGAGAACTGCGCGCGGTGAATCGCCCCGTACATCGTGACGGCGAGGCGCTCGCTGAGCACGACACCGGCGATGATCTGCTCGGCGGCTTGGCCCACCACTGTGGGCACTATAGCAATCCCATGGCGAACGCTCACCCACCTGGGAGGTGGAAGTGGAGCTGAATCCACGGCTCGGCGAACAGATAGAGCAGCGCGGCCATGGCCAGGAACGGCCCGAACGGCAGCTCGGTGCGCCGCAACGAGGTGAACGAGAGCGACGCGTCGTCGTCGCCCGCGTCGGGCTCGGCGGCGCCGGCGGTCGCGCGCCCGACGACGAGCGCGGTGATGCCGATCACCGCGCCGATCATCGAGCCGCCGAACAGCGAGACCAGCACGCCGCGCCAGCCGAGCAGCGCGCCGACCAGCGCCAGCAGCATGCCGTCCCCGAGCCCGAGCCCCTCGCGGTGCGTGATCCGGTAGTAGATCTCGCCGATCGCCCACGGCAGCCCGTAGCCGACCGCGGCGCCCAGCAGGCCATCGTACCAGTGCCGCTCGGGCCACAGCCACGACGCGGCATAGAAGATCACGATCGACGGGATGGTCAGCTTGTTGAGGATCAGCTTGTGGTCGAGATCGATGAACGTCACGACCACCATCACGAAGCAGAACGCCGCGTAGACCACGAAGCGCAGCAGCCGCTGCTCGAACGGCTCGAACAGCGCCGGCGCGATCACCGCCGCCCACCACGACACGCCGAACAGCGCGCCGGTCACCGCCTCGACGACGAGGTAGCGCGGCGAGAACGGCGCGCGGCAGGCCCGGCACTGACCGCGCAGCCACAGCCACGCGAGCAGCGGCACGTTGTCGTACCAGCGGATCGGCGCCTTGCACGCGAAGCAGTGCGAGCCCGGCGCGACGACCGAGCGTCCGTCGGGGAACTCGTCGCTCGGCGGCCAGCGATAGATGCAGACATTTGCGAAGCTGCCCCACAACAGACCGAGCACCACCACGAACGCGTACGCAGCCGACGAGGTCGTCAGCGGTTCGAGGCCCTCCAGCATAGACTCACACGGTAGCCGCTTCGCGGTCCGGCGGCCAGTTGACCCGGCTCGTCGACAAAGCTAAGAACTCATCGTGATCCGGTTTGCCGTTCTGGCACTGTGTGCCGCCGCCTGCGGGCGCTCGCAGGGCGTCGCGGATCAGGACCTTCCTGGCCTGGTCGTCGAGGCGCGCCAGGCCGCGCCGCAGATCGACGTCGAGCGCGCGGCCAAGGATCCGGCGGAGCTCGGCCGGGCGCTGGCGCGGCCGTACCGCGTGATGTTGTCCTCCCTGGGCCCCCACGTGATCGTGCTCAACAGCGCGACCACGGTCGAGGAAGGCGGCGTCCAGGTCAGCGATCTGTCGGACCACGCGCAGGTCGAGAACGGCGAGGCCGGCGCCTACCACGCGCTCTACGTCAACTCCGCAGACTACGGCCGCGAGGCGACGTTCGTCGGCGGCAAGCTCTACCTGCGGCCGCGCTATCAGCGCTGGCACGGCCGGCAGCCCGAGACTCCCGACGAGCCGGCCGAGCTGCGCGACGACTACGTCGGCGCGATCGCCGCGACGTGGGACCTGCTCGCACCCGGCATCGAGCTGACCGATCGCGGGGCGACCGACGTCGGCGGCCGGCCCGGCCGCAAGATCGAGATCGCGCGCACGCCCGAGCCGCGCAAGCCGGCGCCCGAGCCGGTCGCGCAGCGCAAGTGGCGCGAGGCGCGCAGCGTCGACGCCGTCGCTGGCGAGATCGTGCTCGACGCCGAGAAGGGTGTACCGTTGGCGGTGAAGCTCACCGGCAGCGTCGGGTTCGCGCGCGACGGTCGGCGGTTCCTCATGAAGCTCTCGATCGACAGCGCCATCTCGGGGCTCGGCAGCACGGCGACCATCGCGGCGCCGCCCGAGGGCGACGTGGTCGCCACGCCCGAGCGCCTGCGCGAGGTCGATGACCGCGACTACCTGCTGCAGGGCATCGCGCCGCCGCTGCGCAAGAACCCCGACGGCACCGCGGTGGCGCCGATGCCGGCCAACAAGCCGGGCCCGGTCCGGCTCGAGCCCGCGAAGCCGGCCGGCGACGCGAAGCCGGCCGCCAAGCCCGGCGCCAAGCCCGACGGAGCCAAGCCGTGACCACCAGCCTCGTCCGCACCCGCGAGTACCTCGTCGGCCAGCGCCGCCCGATCATCGCGCGCGCCGTCGCCGGCAGCCTGGCCGGTGCGTTGCCGATCCCGTTCCTCGACGACTGGGCCACCGCCACCGTGCTCGGCGGCGGCTACCGCCGGATCGCGGCATCGCACCAGGTCGATCTCGACGACGCGGCGCTCAAGATGCTGGTCCACGGGACGTCGCCGCCGACCAGCATCGTCGAGATCGCCGCGGGCGGCATCATGATGCGGCTCGCCGGCCGCGCCGCGCGCCGCATGCTCGTCGCGCTGGCGACGATCGATCGCGCCCGGTCCGCCGCGCGGACGTTCGTGACCATGACCCTGTTCGATCACTATTGCGCCAAGCTCCACACCGGGCTCGCGCTCGACAGCCGCACCGCCCTGGCGCTGCGCGAGGAGATCGGCCGGGCGATCGACCAGACGCCGGGCGCGCTCGCGCTCCACCCGTTCCGCCGCGGCGCGATGGCGGCGCTGCGCGCGACGATGCGCGCCCCGCTCGAGCTCGCCGACCTGGCGTCGCGCGGGGCGGTGCGCCGGTTGCTGGCGCGCCGCGCGGGCGGCGGCGAGGTCACCGAGGCCGAGGCGGTCGACGAGCTCGAGCAATCGATCGAGACCGCGCTGGCGAGCAAGACCGGCTTTCTGTCGCGCACGGTCGCCGCCGTCGAGGTCCAGCTGTCGGCCGAGGGCAACCCGTACCTCGACGCGGCGATCGACGCGCTCGACCGCCGCTGGCGCGCGCGGATCGCCGCGGGCGTCAAGTGAGCGAGCAGTTCGTCGCCGTGCCGCGCACGATCGCGGCCCGCGAGCCGCGCGCCCAGCTGATCGACGCGCGCCGCATCGTGGTCAAGATCGGCAGCCGGCTGCTCGCCGAGAGCCCGGCCGGCCGGCCCGCCGCGATCGCCGATCAGATCGTCGAGCTCCGCCGCCGCGACGTCGAGGTCATCATCGTCAGCTCGGGCGCGATCGCGCTCGGCGTGCGCCGCCTGCGCCTGCCCGGCCGGCCGCGCGACCTGCCGTCGCTGCAGGCCGCCGCCGCGGTCGGCCAGAGCCGGTTGATGCAGCACTGGGAGCACGCCTTCGCCGTCCACGATCTGGCGATCGGCCAGGTCCTCCTCACCCACGACGATCTCGGCGACCGCCGGCGCTTCCTGTCGGCGCGGCTGACCCTGCGCGCGCTGCTCGACCACGGCGTCGTCCCGATCATCAACGAGAACGACACCGTCGCGACCGACGAGATCAAGTTCGGCGACAACGACCAGCTCGCCGCGCTCGTCGTCAACCTGATCGGCGCCGACGCGCTGATCATCCTGACCGACGTCGAGGGCGTACGCGACGCCGCCGGGGTCCGCATGCCGATCGTCCACGACATCGAGCGCGAGGCCGTCCCGGTCGCCGGCGGGACTACGAGCGGCGTCGGCTCGGGCGGCATGGCCTCGAAGGTCAGCTCGGCGCGCATCGTGACCCGCACCGGCGTCCCGGCGATCGTCGCGCCCGGCCGCGAGCCCGACGTGCTGACCCGCGTGCTCGGCGGCGTCGATCTCGGGACACTCTTTGTGCCCGGCCCCGACGTGCTGTCGGCCCGCAAGCACTGGATCGCCTACGGCGCGAAGCCGTCGGGCCGGCTGGTGATCGACGACGGCGCGGCCCGCGCGCTGCGCGACCACGGCAAGAGCCTGCTGCCCGCCGGCGTGATCGCCGTCGAGGGCGAGTTCGAGCTCGGCGACACCGTCAGCATCATGGCCGGCGGCGAGGAGCTGGGGCGCGGCCTCGCGGCCTACCCGGCCGACGACCTCCGCAAGATCTCAGGCTTGCAATCCGCCGCCATCGAGGCCAGGCTTGGCTACAAGAGCATCGACGAGGCGATACACCGAGATGATCTCGTGATTCTGTGACCGTGGAGATCGAGCGGACCCGGCTGGTTCGCGGCGTCGCCGAGGCCGCGCGCGCCGCCGCACGGATCGTCGCCAAGTCGACGGCGTCGCACCGCAACCGCGGCCTGCGTGCCATCGCGGCGGCGATCGACCGCCAGCGCGCCGCGATCCTCGCCGCCAACGCCGTCGACATGGCGGCGGCGCGCGCGGCCGACACCTCGGCCGCCCTGCTCGATCGCCTGATGCTCGACGACGCGCGCATCACCAAGCTCGCCCGCGCCGTCGCCGACATCGCCGAGGCGCCCGAGATCCTCGGCCGCGTCGAGCGCAGCGAGACCATGGCCAACGGCCTCGAGATCCAGCGCGTGCGCATCCCGCTCGGCGTGATCGCGATGATCTACGAGGCGCGGCCCAACGTCACCACCGACGCGGCGGCGCTGTGCCTCAAGTCCGGCAACGCCTGCATCCTGCGCGGCGGCCGCGAGGCGCTCGAGAGCAACCGCGCGCTGCTCGCCGCGGTGCAGGACGGCCTGGCCGCCGCCGAGCTCCCGATCGACGCCGTCCAGCTCGTGCCGATCACCGATCGCGAGGCGATCGCCGAGCTGGTCCGGCTCGACGATCTGATCGATCTGTGCATCCCGCGCGGCGGCGAGGGCCTGATCCGCTACGTCGCCGAGCACGCCCGCGTCCCGGTGATCAAGCACTACAAGGGCGTGTGCCACGTCTACGTCCACGCCGCCGCCGACCTCGAGCGCGCGCTCGCGATCGTCGAGAACGCCAAGGTCCAGCGGCCCGGCGTGTGCAACGCCGTCGAGACCGTGCTGATCGACCGCGCCGTCGCCGACGCCTTCGTGCCGCGCCTGGTCGCCCGCCTGGTCCCCACCGTCGAGCTGCGCGGCGACCCCGCGGTGCGCGCGCTCGGCGGCGACGCCGTCGCGCTGGCCAGCGAGGACGACTGGCACGCCGAGTACCTCGATCTCATCCTCGCCGTCCGCGTCGTCGACGACCTCGACGCCGCGATCGCCCACATCGAGCGCTACGGCTCGAGCCACACCGAGTCGATCCTCACCGAGGATCCGGCCGCCGCCGAGCGCTTCCTGCGCGAGGTCGACTCGTCGACCGTGATGGTCAACGCGTCGACCCGGTTCGCCGATGGCGGCGAGCTTGGCCTCGGCGCCGAGATCGGAATCTCCACCACCCGGCTGCACGCCTACGGTCCGATGGGCGCCGAGGGCCTCACCACCACCAAGTTCGTGGTACGCGGTACCGGTCAGATCCGGTCCTAGCCGGTCGGGCCCCCGCCAAGCGAGCCACCAAGAGCAGCGATGACCAAGAAGCCACACAGCAAGCGCGACACGTCGGTCCCGCCGTCGTCCCCGGCAACCAAGGGCAAGCCTCGCTCGGCCATCGCCGAGCCGGCGCCGCGGCCTCCCGCGACCACCGAGGGGCTCGACGGTGCCCTGCGCGCGCTCGAGCTCGCCCTCGACAAGAAGGCACTCGAACCCGTGCTGCTCGACGTCCGCGAGCTGTGCTCGTTCTGCAACTACCAGCTCGTGATCTCGGGCCGCTCGGATCGCCAGGTCGACGCGATCGCCGACGGCATCACGCTCGGCCTCAAGCAGGACGATCTGCGGCCGCTCGGCGCCGAGGGCGCGCGCAGCGGGCAGTGGTCGCTGCTCGACTACGGCGACTTCGTGGTCCACGTGTTCCTGCACTCGGCGCGCGAGCACTACGACCTCGAGGGCCTGTGGAACGACGCGCCGCGCGTCCCGCTCGAGGTCCCCGCCGAGGCGCACCTGCCGGCCGGCGAGGCCTACGACGCCGCGCCGTAGCGTCCCGGCGACATGAAGATCACGATCGCGGTCGTCGGCCGGCTCAAGGAGTCGTACCTGGTGGCCGCCGAGGACGAGTACCGCAAGCGGCTGCGGCCGCTGTGCACGCTCGCCGTCCACGAGGCCAAGGACGAGGCCGCGCTGCTCGCGGCGCTACCCGCCAACGCGCATGTCTACGCGTTCGACGAGCGCGGCGAGGCGCTCACCAGCGCCGCGTTCGCCGAGCTGATCGGCCACGAGCAGCAGCACGGCGGCGGCGCGCCCATCGTGCTCGCGATCGGCGGCGCCGATGGCCACAGCGACGCGCTGCGGGCGCGCGCGCGCAAGCTGATCGCGTTCGGCCGGCTGACCATCGCGCACCGCCTGGTCCGCGTGCTCGTGCTGGAGCAGCTCTACCGCGCCTTCAAGATCCTGCGCGGCGAGCCGTATCACCGCGACTGAGCTTCGGGCTGCAGCAGCCGGCGCAGCGCCTTGGCCAGGGTCGCCGTTGTCACGCGGCGCTCGGGCACGACGAAGATCGTGTCGTCGCCGGCGATCGAGCCGATGATGATGTCGAGCCGCGCCTGGTCGAGCAGCGCCGCGACCGCCGGGGCCGCGCCCGGCCGCGTGTGGATCACGACGATCGCGGCGCCCTCGCGGATGCCGAGCACCAGCGCCGACATCGCGGCGAGCTGGCCCGGCTCGCCGCCGTCGCGCGCCTGGAAGCCTTCGATCTCGTACGCCGTGCCGCCGCTCGGCAGCGACACGCGGCGGGCGCGCAGCTTCGCGAGATCGCGCGACAGCGTCGCCTGGGTGACGTCGTGGCCCTTGGCGCGCAGCAGGTCGCGCAGGTCGCCCTGCGTCGCGACGTGGCGCGTGCGCACCAGCTCGACGATCAGCGCCCGGCGCGTTCTGGTGTCCTCGAGATCCGCCATCAGCGCGGCCTCGCGCTGACGAACCCACTGGCCGCTGCGCTCGATCGCGCCCGCACCGCCGCGCTCGATCCGGCGCCGCCCGCGCTCGGCCCGGTCTCGCCGCCCGGCTCCGGCCCGTCGTCGCGCCGGATGATCGTCCCGACGCCGGTGTCGGTGAACAGCTCGGCGATGATGTTGTGCGGGATCCGGCCGTCGATGATGTGCACCGCGTGCACGCCGCCGGCGAGCGCGGTCAGCGCCGCCGCCGCCTTGATCGCCATGCCGCCGGTGATGATGCCGGCGTCGAGCTTGCCGCCCAGCGTCGCCGGCGTCAGATCGGTCACCAGCTCGGCGCCCTCGACGATCCCCGGCATGTCGGCGAGGTACATCAGCTTGTCGGCGTCGAGCGCGCGCGCGATGCCCGCCGCCACCACGTCGGCGTTGAGGTTGTAGCTCTGGCCGTCGGCGCCGAGCCCGACCGGCGAGATCACCGGTATGTAACGCTGCCCGATCAGCGACTCGAGGAAGCCCTTGTTGACCTCGACCAGCTCGCCGACCTGCCCGAGATCGCGGCCGTCGTCGCGGATCAGCTTGCGGGCGCGCAGCAGCGCCGCGTCCTTGCCCGACAGCCCCACCGCGTGCGCGCCGCCGCGGTTGAGGATCGTCACCAGCTCGGTGTTGATCGAGCCGGTCAGCATCTCGACCACGCGCAGCTCCGACTCCG
>Ga0307513_10005221_pt1 | contig 17203 bp, 13 predicted proteins | sample 15_EM_MG_FD_202174 | JGI IMG/M metagenome (GOLD analysis project Ga0307513, IMG submission 202174) | Populus trichocarpa ectomycorrhiza microbial communities from riparian zone in the Pacific Northwest, United States - 15_EM | ecosystem: Host-associated > Plants > Roots > Unclassified | place... | reverse complement strand
TCTCTCTCTCACCCCCCAGGGTGCCCCCCCCGGTCTTCCGTGTTTTTTCGTTGGCTGAGGTTTAGGGTCGTTGGGTTTCTCTCCTTTGTTTTAAGTAAAAGCTTTCCTGTTGAGACGACTAAATTGTTAGTTTGTACTTTCCTTGTTACATCGGGCCGCTGGCCCGGCGGAGGAGAAACCTGCGCGATAGTGGATACTTAACTGGTGCCGTGACTTTCTTTTGTTTATGTTTTTGATTTATCGGTTAGGTTCTCTCCATACCTAGCGCTGCATGAGGCTTTTTGTACCTAAAAACAATGAACGCATGATTACAAAAAAAAAAAAAAAAAAAAAAAAAACGACCAAGAGATAGGATCTTCACGCAAGCATCTAAGTACTTTTCTATACTTAAGATATTGCAATACGATTACCTTTACTCTCTTTCTATACACTTCTCCTCTACCAAAGCCTACCCCTCAAGAACCCGGACACTATTGTGATAGTCTCCACGGGCCAATCAGACATAGGACTATTGTGATAGTCCTATCAAGGACGACAACCCACTCCTCCTACTATCTGATGAGATAGTATCCTTCAACGGATCAAGCAGACTAGCAAGCCAGTTCCGTACTATCTGAAGAGATAGTATTTCCCTATGCCCTTTATAAAAAAGAAGACTTGTTCACTATAGGAAACAACTGTCGTTGCCTGTTGCCTAACTACCTAACAATAGGATTGTTACACTTGGCCCGGTATTGTAGCTTTCCGTAGTGTAGTCAAGAATCCATGATTTGCTGGAGTTCGTACTCAGGTTCTCCTTTGATGATAATTGGAGGTGGTGGTTGTGCTCCTTGAGAAGAAAACTTATTGTCGTGATAAAGTTCAAGAAGAGAGATGTGGAATGTATAGTGGATCCTCATCGATGGTGGAAGATTGAGCTTATAAGCACTTTCTCCTATCTTTGCCGAGACTTTGAAGGGTCCGATTTTCTTGTAATCCAGTTTCTTGCATCGCCTTGTCGTTCGTATGTTTCTTGGCAATAACCAGACCATATCTCCTGATTGTATATTCGGATCAGGCTTTCTTCCTGCATCGTATTATTCCTTATGTCTGAGTTGCGCTTCCATCATTTCCGCTTGCAGTGTATCGTGTAATTGACTCATGTCTTCCAGTGGTGTGACTTGTTCTTGCATTAGGTGCCCGATGGTCTTATATTCGGGGTTGACTCCGTAGTTTGCAAAGAAAGGTGTGCCCTTAATGCTCTGTTGATATCCATTGTTGTATGCGAATTCTGCCATTGGTAGAAGTTCCTTCCCGTTGTCTTGTTGATAATTGACGTATGCTGGGAGGTATTGTTCCAAAGTGGAATTAGTTCGTTCTGTTTGTCCGTCCTTTTGCGGCTGAAATGCCGTGCTTAATCTTCGTTCTATTCCTTGTTGCTTTGTCGTTTCTTTCCATAGATCGAAAGTAAATATCGATCCACGATCGGTTATGATGTCTTTGGGCAGCCCATGCAATCGAAATATTTCCCTCATGAAAAGTTCCGAAAATTGCCGTGCATCCATTTCCTTTGTTCATGGTAGGAAATGAGCAATTTTTGTGAGGCGATCGATGACGAGCAGGATTGCGTCATTTCCTTTTGATTTTGGTAAGTCCGTGATGAAGTCCATGGATATTGATTTCCACGGTTGATCCGGGGCTTCATTTGGCTTCATCAGGCTATAAGGTGCATGTCGTACCACCTTCGTTCTTTGGGATATGTCGCAATTCTTGACATATCGTTTTATTGTATCGCCCATATGAGGCCAATAGTATTTGCGTTGTTGGAGCTCCGTCGTTTTTGCCGTTCCTTTGTGTCCCGCTTGCGGAATATCGTGGTGTTGACCGATAAGGGTGGTTAGAATTCGTTCTTTGTTGGGAACCCAAATCTTTCCTTGGTGCCATAAGTCTTCGTCCTTCCATTGGCATAGTACTAGGGCCACTCGCTTTATTTCTTTGTCTCCTCGTTCCAAAGCTTTCCTTATCGTCTCAATTCCTTCGTTTTGGGCCGTTTCGTTGCGAAGTTCTTCGTAGCTGGTTTCTTCAAGTCTCGTCATTTCCATTTCCTGGATACTCGTGTCGAAGTATTTCTCTTTTGGTAGGAGAATCCTTTCTTTCTGTGTGAATCGTTGATCTCCTTCCTGTGGCATGTCTGCTTTTCGTCGAGTTAAGGCATCTGGCTTGCCTCCTTCTTTTCCTGGTCGGAATTCGATTTTGAAGTCGAAGCCGCTTCGGACTTCGCTCCATCGTATTTGTCGGTCGGTCAGTTCTTTTGTTGTTGTAAACCTTATTAGGTTCTTGTGGTCTGTTAGGACTTTGAAGTGTTCCCCACTTCCTCTGAGGTATCGCCTCTATTCCTTGAGCGCTTGAACTATGGCTAATAGCTCTTTGTCGTGTACATCGTAGTTGCATTCAGCAGGCGCCATTGTTTTGGACTGATACGCTATCGGCCTCCATTTCCCGTCCTGGTCATGTTGAGATAATATGCCCGAGCAGACATATTTCGAGAAGTCGGTTTCAACCAGTAGTGGTCTCCCTCGTTTGAAGTATGTCAACACCGGGGTTGAACATAGTTTTTGTCCTAACTCGGCAAATGCTGCTTGTTCCTTGTCTCCCCATTCCCGTTTGACCTCTTTCTTGGTTCTGTCGTCTTGGGGTTTGGCCGTCCTGCTGAATTCTTCGATAAATCGTCGATAGAAGTTGCAGAATCCCATGAATTCTTGGATTCCTTTCGTATTGGTAGGCGGTTTCCAGTCCCATATGGCTGCGGTCTTGATGGGGTCAACTTTGACTCCCTCGGTATTGATAATAAACGCTAGGTATTCCGTTTCCCTTTTGTGAAACTCGCATTTTGATGGTTTGAGTTTCATCCCTTGCTTTCGTAGGGCGCGGATGATGGCTGCCACCTCTTTTTGGTGCTGTTCCAGATTGTCCGAATATATGAGGACATCATCCAAATATACTATGCAGCATATGTTGATATATGACTGGAGGATTCTGTTGATCCATCTTTGGAATGCCGCTGGTGCCTTGGTTAGCCCGAAAGGCATAACCAGATATTCGTATATGCCATATTTTGTGGTGAATGTTGTTTTCCATTCGTCTCCTTCCTTGATCCTAACGTTGTGATAGGCATCCTTGATGTCCTGCTTTGTGTAGTATTTGGCCGTTCTTAGCCTTTCTAAGGCTTCCCCTATCACGGGTAGGGGGTATCGGTCTTTCTTGATAACGTAGTTGAGTGCTCGGCAGTCGACACATAGTCGGAGTTTTCCATCCTTCTGCTTGACCAACATGATCGGAGATCCTCCGTCTGAGTATGTTTCTCTTATCCATCCCCGTTCTTGATTTTGCTTGATCTAGTTCCAAAGTTCTTCCAGTTCGTCCTGGGAGAGCGCGTAAATCTTTTTGACTGGCACTCCTTGCCCTTCCTCGAGTTTGATGTCCTGGTCTACTCCTGGTCGGTGAGGCGGTAGCTTTGTTTTTTCTTCTTTCTCGAATACGTCCAAGTATGCGTGATATTCTTGAGGCACTATTTCCTCCAGCTTTCTTTCTTTCTGGTATTTCCCACTTTTGATGGCTAGCTCGGTGCGAATGTTAACCGATTCTAGGCTTATTCGTTCTTTTTTGTTGTATTTTAATATCCCTGTGTTCGTGTCAGGTCGCCGGTAGAACCTTCCGAACAGTCTAGCACTGATCTCGCAGATCTGGGCCTTGGAAGTTCCTGTGCTTCCAAATCCTTGTTGTCCTTTGTTGGTTTCTGCGAGCGTTCGGACCTCGTAACAATCGGTTTCAACTATTTTTTCCGTGATGAGTTGTGCTATCCGATCTCCGGCTCTGACTTGATAGTCTTGGTCGCCCATGTTGGCTAGTACCACTTTCATTTCCCCAGTATAGTCGGAGTCGATCACGCCTGCATTGACAGCAATCTGATGTTTAACTGCCATGCCGCTTCGAGGTGCTATTCGTCCATAGGTCCCTCGTGGTGGTGTGATTGATATTCCGTTTCGGATAACTTCTGGTCCACGGGCTGGTATCGGTTTGCTTTTGTTTGGGTACAGGTCGTGTCCTCCTGCTTGTGCCTATCCTCCAGTGGGTATCTTTGCTTGTGGGTCAAGTTTCTTAACCTTGACTCGCTGATCTTTCTTGCTTTGAGCGACACCGAACTCGACTTTCAAGTTCTCTTCTCGTGCTTCGTCTTCTGGTATCGCGTATACCCCCCCCCAGGCCGTTGAGTGGGGCGGGGCGGGGAAAAGGATCTTTCCTTGACCCCAGTCGATCCGCGGAATGTGTTGCTTTAACCATGGCATTCGGAGGATGACCTCATGGTTGGATAGTTTAGCCACTTGGAAAATCGCCAAATCCCTATGGCTACCGATGTCCATAGGTACTGTCGCTGTATGGGTAATTGGTCCCATAGCGCTGGGGCCACCATCCGCCAGGTAAACTTCTCGTAGGTTTTTTACTTGCTGGTTCTGATGTTGGATTTGCTGCAGAACCCTTTGTCGATAAAGTCCTCGGTTGCTCCCGAGTCGATCATCGCGTTAATCGTGAGTTGTCTTGTTGTGTCATGTAGTCGTATCGTGCCTATAATATGGTCATTTTCGTTGTTCAGTGCTGCCGTGTTGTTCAGTGCCGCGTATAGGTTCCTCATCTCAATGGGCTTTGGTTTGGTCCTGTCCCTCAGACCATTGCTTACTGGGGACTTTGGTCGTTTCCCGATTCTTCTTCTTTTGCGACCTCCATTTCCCTTGCTTTGGCTGGTGGTCTCCATTCTTTTTTGTTGTCGTTCCTTGGTTCCCATGTCGCTCCTTCCTTGCTGTTGGCCAGGCTTCGGCATGCCGCTGCTCGATGTCCCGGCTTAGCACATTTGAGGCACAAATTGCTTCTCATTCTTCGTTGGTATTCTTTGGCCGAGATGTCGAATCCAGGCCTTCTTCGGGTAGCATTCAACTCCATTGGATCGCCCTGGTTGTCGTTCTGAGGTTGAAAAGTCCCATTTTGATTTCGTCGGGTTCCTGGAGTTGCAGTCTTTTCTTTGCTGATTGTCCTGTGAAGCATGTGTTTGATGGCTGCCATGTTTGTTTCTTTTTTGATGGCCCAGTTGGCCATGAACTGTGGGTCTTGCGAGTCTGACCCGTCCATTCCCTATGGGTCTTGGAGTTCTGTTTTGAATCCCCTCATTAGGTGGTAAGTTAGTGTTGCATCATCCATTCCGGTCTGACTAGCGATAAGTCTATATTCGTTCCTGTATTCTGTAGCTCCTTTCGATCCTTGACCCATCCTCATGAGTTTTGCTCTTGCTGCTCCTTGCTCGTCGATTTCGCCAAACTGTCTCTGCATTTCATTCTTAAAGTCGTTCCAACTGCTCCAGGTTACATCTTGTCGTCTTTCGATGTATGGCGTAGCCTATTTCAACGCCTCGCCTCTCAGAAGCCTAAGAGCGTAGACAAGCTTGTCGTTGTTGTATTCGAATTCCCATCCTACTCCGTTGAAGCAGACCGACGGCTGGGCCAGCCAACCTCGGAGTTGGTCTTGTTCGCCATGAAATGTGCTGGGTTTCTTGATTTTAGGCTTCTTCGTGTTTTCAGATCCTCCGGTTAAGGCTCCGATGATTTGTTGTATTTGATCCCGCTTGAGGTTTGATGGTATGGGTGGAGCCGCTTCTTTGCTCTTCGTGTCTGGATGAGGTGTAGATGTGGACACCAGCGTGTTTCTTCTTGTAGGTACTGAGTCCGTGTTGTCTGAGTCAAAACTTTCTTCCTCGCTATCTGTTGTGGAGCTTGCGGTTCGCGAGTGTAGAATAGACTCGGCTAATGCTTCTCCTAGTCCCTCTAGGTCGATATCTGTCTCGGTGAGGTCGATCTCCGGAACCATAGGTTGTTGAGCCGTTCTATCGTTGGGTGTTGCGCTGTGACCCAACCAAATGTAACAATCCTATGGTAAAATAGGTATGCAACAGACAAGAATAGTTGTTTCCTAAGTAATCCAGTCTCCTTATTCTGCAATAGGGCGTATGGAAGTACTATCTTTTCAGATAGTACGGAACTGGTTTGCTTGTCTTGAGTGATACGTCGAAGGATACTATCTCGTCTGATAGTAAGATGGGTGGATTGGCGTGCTTAATAGAACTATCACAATAGTCCTATGTTTGAGCGGCCTGTCGAGACTATCGCAATAGTCTCTGGGTTCTTAGAGCGTAGGCTCTCGTAGAGGAGGAGTGTATGTAAAGAGAGCAAAGCGTAGTGGTATTGCAATATCTTACCTATAGGAAAGTACTTAGATGGTTGTGTGAAGATCCTATCTCTTGGTCGTTTTTTTTTTCTACTTTTTTTCTTCTCTTTTTTTTTAATTCATATATTCTTTGTTAGGTACAAGAACTCGCATGCAGCGCTAGCTATGGCGTAAACAAAACCTTAATCGCAACAACGGCCCGCTTCACCTCTTCATGGGAAAAATCAAACACCCCGAGTCCATAGGAAAAATCCCCCTCGCCTAGCACCTGAGACAAGAATACCCCAGACACGTAAGGAAACAATTCATAGGAACTTACAGGAGAGAGACCCAAACCCTTGCGCAGGCTCCCCTAAAACAAAAGAAACAAAAATGAAACCCACCGCGGTGGCATGGAGGATGGGTGACCGTCAAGAAGAGAGAAAACCACTGGACTTGTGGGCCGACATTTGTAACCATAGATGTCCGGTCGCGCCGGTAATTACATCGATCCAAGGCATTGGACACGAGGCACGGAGGTGGTGCAATACCACGACTGGGCGGAACCGAGGGGAGGACTTACCATCGGGGAGGACGATGGGGCAGTAAGGTGCCAGCTCCTGTAGCAGGAATGGTACAAGCGGACGGAACCGGGAGGAGGAGGAAGGAAGGATCGCGAACGGGCTAGCCACAACCGACAAACAGGCCATAGCCAGGGGTTTTGGGATGACGACGAACCAAGGCGGGACCAAGATCTTACTAACCGAAGCTTTCCCCATCAGAGGTACAAGCCCAGCAAGCCGAGGCCTACTTCGACCGAGAGTCCGTACACGGTAACGCCGACCGTGAACAAAGCGAGAAGCTTTCAGACTGTGCAAACGCTAAGCTTGATGCAAAACTCATGTCGGGTAAGTGGGAGAACTGAACTTCATGAGCATGTCAACGATGAACGGAAACGAGAACCCCAAGGAGGGGAGGCCGACAGGACTCTGAAGAGGAGGGAAGGTGGCTTAACGTCAACTCCTAGGCAGTGGCCATCGCGGGAGAAGTGAGGTAGGTGGGGAAATGTGACGATGAATTCTCGTGGTGTTGAGATTTCAATCGCCGGAGGTGGAGGAGAGATGGTTCGTGCATATCTCTTGGTCGTTTTTTTTTTTTGTAACGATGCTTCATTTGTTTCTAGGTACCAAAAGGCTTATGCAGCGCTAGCTATGAAGAGAAAAAAACCTATAAATGCAAACCCACCGCCCGCTTCACCTCTTCATGGGAAAAATCAAACACCACGAGTCCATAGGAAAAGTCCCCCCCGCCTAGCACCTAAGATAATATACCCCAGACACGTAAGGAAACAATACATAGAAATGTACAGGTAGAGAGACCCAAACCCTTCCGCAGGCTCCCCAGAACAAAAGAAACGACGGCTGCGCTAAGGCTCTTTTGGAGCCTGCTGGAGAGGATAGATGATCGGCGACATAGGAAAAGCGCAGTAGAGGGCACACCGAAACCATGATCTACGGTCAGGCAGGTCATTACATCAATCCAAGGTATTGGACAACAGCCACGGAGGCTGTGCGATACTACGACTAGGCGTAACCGCGCAGGGGCCAACGGATCGGAAGGCTAGACGGCGAGCGGGGCCACCGGGCAGAGGGGATGCCAGTCAACGACGATGAGCAGTAGGGTGCCAGCCGGTGAGTAGCAGTAGGGTGCCAGCCAAAGGGGAGCAGTAGGGTGCCAGCCAGGGGAGGAGTCGTTAGCAGTAAGGTGCCAGCTTAAGAGGCAGAACGGTGCCAGGGGAGGGCACCGGGAGGGGGGTAGAGGAATGATCGCGAAGGCGCTAGCCACAACCGACAAACGGGCCATAGCAAAGGCTTTTGGGACGACAGCGAAACCGAGCGGGACCGTGATGTTCCTAACCGAAGCTTTCCCCATCAGAGGTAGAAGCCCCGTAGAACCGCAGCCTTACTTCGACTGAGAGTCCGGACGCCATGTCGCCGACCATGAACGCAGTGAGAAGCTCTCCGACCGTGCAAAATGCGAAGCGAGATGCAGAGCAAGTGCGGGGTAAGGGGGAGAACCGAACTTCATGAGCGGGTGTCAACGATGAACACAAACAAGAACCCCAAGCAGGGGAGGCATGCGTGGCTCACGAGAGGAGGGAAGATGGCTTAATGTCAACCCCTAGGCAGTAGCCATGATGGGGGAAGAGAGGTGGGTGGGGGGGAAGTGACGATGATTTCCCTTGGTGTTGAGATTTCAATCGCTGGAGGTGGAGGAGACATGGTTCGTGGCCTATCTCTTGGTCGCTTTTTTTTCTTTTTTTTTTTTTAATCAACTGGTTATTATGTTTAAAGGTACAAAAGACTCATGCAGCGCTAGCTGTGGAGATAAAAAACCTATAAACAAACGTCATCCCGCCCGCTTCACCTCGTCATGGGAAAAATCAAACACCCCAAATCCATAGGAAAAGCCCCCCTCGCCTAGCACCTAAGACAAAACCTCAGACACGTAGGGAAACAATTCATAGAGACGTACAGGAGAGAGACCCAAACCGTTCAGCAGGCTCCCTGGTAACACTAAGAAAAGAATCTAAGAAACGTGTAGATAGAACTACTATTGCCAATATTCCAAAAGCAAGAACCCGTATGGTGAAGTCCGGTTGGCGCGGCAGCTCAAAGGTTGGGAGTGACGGGAACGTGGCGGCGCGTCGGCGTTTACTAGAGACCAAGGAGGCAGTGCAATACCATGATCAACCGTAACCTAAGCGAGGTTTGCGACCGTAGAGGCAATCGCAGGAGGGAGAGAGACAGGTGGGCGAGCCGAGCCACCGGGCTGAGGGGATGCCAGCCAACGATGATGAGCAGTAGGGTGCCAGCCGGTGAGTAGCAGGAGGGTGCCAGCCGGTGAGGAGCATTAGGAGTAAGGTGCCAGCTTGAGGGGCAGTACGGTGCCAGCGGACGGAACCGGGAGTGGGGTAGAGGAAGGATCGCGAGCGGGTTAGCCACACCCGACAAACGGGCTATAGCAAGGGCTTTTGGGACGACCACGAGACCGGGACGAGACCGTGATGTTACTAACCGAGGCTTTCCCCATCAGAGGTACAAGCCCAGCAAGCAGGGGCCTACTTTGACCAAGAGTCCGATACCGTAACGCCGACCGCGAGCGTAGCGAGAAGCTTTCCGACCGCGCAAAATCCTAAGCGAGGTGCAAAGGAAGTGCGGGGTAAGGGGGAGAACCGAATATCATGAGCGGGGGTCAACGACGAACAGGAGCAAGAACCCCAAGGAGGAGAGGCAGGCGTGCCACAGGAGAGGAGGCAAGATGGCTTAAAGTCAACCCCTAGCCAGTAGCCATGATGGGGGAAGAGAGGTGGGTGGGGGAGGGTGACGATGATTTCCCGTGGTGTTGAGATTTCAATCGCCGGAGGTGGAGGAGAGATGGTTCGTGAGGAGAGATGGTTCGTGGCCTATCTCTTGGTCGTTTCTCTTCTTCTTTTTTTTGTAATCCTGTGTTATTTGTTTCTAGGTACAAAAAGCCTTATGCAGCGCTAGCTATGAAGAGAAAAAAACCTATAAATGCAAACCCACCGCCCGCTTCACCTCTTCATAGGAAAAATCACACACCCCGAGTCCATAGGAAAAGCCTCCCCCGCCTAGCACCTAAGATAATATACGCCAGACAAGTAAGGAAACAATACATAGAAATGTACAGCTAGAGAGACGCAAACCCTTCAGCAGGCTCCCCAAAACAAAAGAAACGACGGCTGTTCTAAGGCCGTTTCGGGGCCTGGGGGAGAGGATAGATGATCGTGGACACGGGAAAACTCATAGGTTGAGGGCCCACCAAAAACCATGATGTACGGTCGGGCAGGTCATTACATCGTTCCCAAGCGTTGGACAAAGCCACGGAGGCAGTGCTATGCCACGACTAGGCGTAACCGAGGAAGGGCCGAACGATCGGAGGGGGAGAGAAGGGCGAGCGGAGCCACCGAGCAGAGGGGAAGCTAGCCGGGAAGGTGAGCAGTAGGATGCCAGCCGGTGAGTAGCAGTAGGGTGCCACCCAGAGGGGGGGGAGCAGTAGGGTGCCAGCCGGGGGAGGAGTTTTAGCAGTAAGGTGCCAGCTTAAGGGGCAGTACGGTGCCAGCGGACGGAACCGGGAGCGGGGTAGAGGAAGGATCGCGAACGGGCTAGTCACAACCGACTAACGGGCCATAGAAAGGCCTTTTGGGACGATAGCGAAACCGAGCGGGACAGTGATGTTACTAACCGAAGCTTTCCCCTTAAGAGGTACAAGCCCAGCAGAACCGCAGTCTTACTTCGACCGAAAGTCCGGATGCCATATCGCCCACCGTGAATGAAGCGAGAAGCTTTCCGACCGTGCAAAATGCTAAGTTAGGTGCAAAGCAAGTGCGGGGTAAGGGGGAGAACCGAACTTCATGAGCGGGTGTCAACGATGAACGGGAACAAGAACCCCAAGGAGGGGAGGCATGCGTGCCCCACGAGAGGAGGGAAGATGGCTTAACGTCAACCCCTAGGCAGTAGCCATGATGGGGGAAGAGATCTGGGTGGGGGAAAGTGACGATGATTTCCCGTGGTGTTGAGATTTCAATCGCCGGAGGTGGAGGAGACATGGTTCGTGGCCTATCTCTTGGTCGTTTTTCTTTTTTTTTTTTTTTTGTAATCATGCGTTCATTGTTTTTAGGTACAAAAAGCCTCATGCAGCGCTAGCTATGGAGAGAACAAAACCTATAAATCAAAAACAAATAACAAAAGAAAGTCACGGCACCAGTAAGTATCCACTAACGCGCAGGTTTCTCCTCCGCCGGGCCATCGGCCTCATAAAAGGGAAAGTACAAACTAACAACTTAGTCGTCTAAGAAAGGAAAGCCTACATAAGACAAAGGAGAGAAAAATCCCAACGACGCTATACCTCAGCCAACGAAAAGACACGAGAAACCGGGGGGGGCACCCTGGGGGGTGAAAGAGAGAATGGGGGGGAAGAAGGGGGGGTGGTTGGTGGGAACATCGTGGGGGGGAATCCCGTGGAGGTGACGCCTATGAAGGTGGCGAGTCTTTTTAGCAGCGGGAGGGATGACCAGAGAGGGGCTTCGGGACCGACATCTGTAACGCCGTGGAGGAGGCGCGACCTGCTGTGCTGTCTCGAGGCGCAGGATAGGATGGCGTGCTCGAAGGTTTCAGGCTCCAAGCCACATGAGGGGCAGGAGGTATCCGTGTCAGGGGACCTCCATGTCGGGTGGGCGGCCAGATAACTCTTTCTGGCTCTCATCTGGTGGATTCTCCCCCCAACCAACTTGCTCAGGCCCATGAACGGCCTCGGGTGCAGCGTGGGAGGGTGTAGGTAGTATCCTGGGGTCGGGAAAAGGGAGGCCCACTCCTCGGTGAGTGTCTCTCTAACCCTCTTCTTCAGAGCGGAGTAAGTCTTGTCCATCAGGGACTGAGGCGGGAGGGTGGTGGTGGGGCACACAAGATGGGAGTTGATCATGGGCATCCTTGATAGCCCGATGGTGAATGGTATTATCCTGTGAGCCACCGCGTCAACCGGTAGGTGGTTCCTCAAAGGCGGGACCGGGCGGGGTGTTTTCCAGTGCAGGGGGAGGTATACCGATGACAGGCCTCTGGTTAAGGCCAGCGAGGAGTCAGGCGCTCGATGCACCGAGAGCGAGGGGAACAAGGGGTGATGGTGGGCTGTTGCGGGGTTCAAACTAGGAGGCGAGCAGACCACCCTGAGCGCCGCCAGCCTTTGCCGGTGGGTGATCACGAGGGAGACGGGTGGGAGGCAGGATTCCACCGAAAGTATTCCGGTGGGTGTAGCTGAGAAACAGTTTGTGGTCCACCTTTGGACCTTGCGCCAGAACGTGTCGAGGCGGGTAGTCGTGCCCACACTAGGTGTGAACAGATCCGCGCCGTAGAGTAGGATAGGGGCAATTAACGATGTGGCCAATCTGTGGCACAGGTAGGGGGGGAGGCCCGCACCGGGGGGGCTGAGGCGGCGAACGAGGGCGAAAGCACCTTGGGTGAGGGCCAGGCGACGGGAGAAGTGAGCAGCAGGGTCAAGGGCTGGAGTGAACCAGTACCCGAGCCACCGAACAGAGTTGCCAGGGTGGAACAGTTCTCCCTTAATTTGAATGGGTGAGACGCACTTCGGCGAGTGCCTCTGGCTGGGGGTCCTCCAATGTATCAGTTCTGTCTTCGCGACCGAGAAAGCGACGCCTAAGCGGCACGCTTTCTTCTCGAGCTTGTCGAATAGATCTTGGAGTCGGCGGATGTTGCCACGGTAGGAGAGGGAGGCCACTGTGAGGGCAAAGTCGTCCACATACGAGATCATCAGACCGCGAGGGATCCCGAAGTGTAGTGGCGCAACGTAGAGAAGGAAGAGGAGTGGGGAGATCGGAGAGCCTTGGGGGGCACTGAGGTTGACGGGGGCTGGGGTCCCTGGGGCCCCTTGGAAGACTAGGGTGCAGCTCCGTGCGCCAAGGAAGGACGAGACCCAGGAGACCAGGTAGGGGGGTATCCCGCCTTCCCTCAGGATGCGGGCCAAAGTGTTGTTGTCGACCTTGTCGAATCCCGCCTTTATGTCCAAAAACAGGGAGGAGACCTTAAGACGGGGCCTCTGCAGGGTTTTGACGTCGTTGGTGAGGGTGAGGCACGCGTCGTAGGTGCTAAGCCCAGGGAGCGAACCGCATTGGTTGGGGTGCAACAGCTTTCTGAGCCGGGCTGCCGCGAGTAGGCGGGCTTCTATAATCCTTTCGAGGATCTTCGAGATCGTGCGGATCAGGACAATTATCCTGAAGGAGGAGGGCGACTCGTAGGAGGGCTTCCCTGGCTTGGCCAGTACCAGGCCATTCGAGCTCTTTAGCGATGCGGGGTGGTACCCCAGGAGGACCAGCGGGGCAAGTATGTGTAGGAGTATTGAGGGGTTAACTTTGTTAACCTGCTTCCAGGTGGAGTAGGGTATCCCGTCCGGGCCTGGGGCCGAGGTCGGGGAGCACTTGCAGAGAGCCGCGGCTATCTCTTCCGTTGTTAGGGCGGGTGCCGACTTGTGCGGCCTAAGCCTAGGCGGTGGGGAGAAGGGTTCCTTAGGGGGGAAAAAGTGGTCCAGAAGGACATTGTTCATTTGCGGTGGGGTTTCTGCCCCTGGGAGGGAGGGGAAACGCGGCTGGGCCCGCCCATAGGCGAACCTTTTTGCCGTCCAAAGGCTCTGGGGGGTTGCGGCCAACAGAAAGGAGGACCAGTGTTTGTTCAAAGCGGTCTTGATTGCCTTGAAATACCCTGCCTTAGAGGTGCCGGCAACTTCTCGCATGTGTGGGGTGTCGTGCTTCCTGGCCGCTCTGGCTGCCTTGTGATACTCACGACGGAGGATCGACAGGTGGGGGGTCCACCAAGGTTTGGAGTAGTGGGAAGGCCTGGAGACAGGCGTGTGGTCTTTGAGGAGAGCTACCAGAGAGTCCAGCGATTGTGACATCCACTCTGCCAGTTGCGGGGGGGTGGGGCACGACCGTGCGTCCGGGATCCTGAAACCCTTAATGATTGGGTCCAGGACTTCCAAGTCCGTGTCTGCCCAACGCGGACGCGGGGGTTTCTTGTTCAGGGAGGGTGCAGCGAGGGTGATTGTTATTGGTACGTGGTCGGAACCGTCGAGGGGAGGGAGACCTCCCAACTCCTGATCAGTGGGAGGAGGGGGGGGTTTGCAAAGGCGAGGTCTATGACCGAGGGGCGAGCTTTTCCCACTAAGGGAAACCTGGTGTACTCGCCTGGTGGGTTGAGGAGGGCGAAGCCGGATTCCGACCCTTTCTCAAAATAAGGAGACGAGGACGCAATCTCCCGCTGAGAAAAGTGCCGGAGAGGGTCCGAGAGGGGGTTGTGGATGTTGAGGTCTCCTAAAACTAGAAGAGGAAACCCAAGGTCGGGGAAAAGAACTTCAGGTTGAACGGAGTGGACTCTGTGGTCCGCGGTATTGGTGGAGTAGGCATTAATAATCCTGAATGAGTGGAAATCGGTCCCAAACAGTGGCTCAATGGTGGAGACGTCAAGGGCCAGGACGTCGTCCACTCCCTTGAACTTGGGGAGCACCGTGTAACTGGAAAGAAAAGACATATGGAAGTAGGCGGCCACGCGTGGCCTCCTACCCAGAGGAAAGAAGGCCTTGAAACCATTAAAGGAGGGAAGGTGAGCCTTGTTGACAGGTGGATCCTGTAAAAGCACAATCGAGGGGTAGGTGGTCGCTTCTTTGAACGACTCAAACAAAGAAAGAAAAACATTCCAGCTCCCAAGGCAGTTATGTTGAATGATGGAAAGAAACGCAGGGGCATGGGTTGATTATTAATTACCGGGACGAACCCGACGGGCGAAAGGGGCAGGGGAAGGGCTTGGCTGCTCCAGGGGGAGAGGACCGCCGAAGCCGTGAGTAGTGCCGGGAGGTGTGGAGGGTCCGGCTGGGGGAGGTTGCCTGGGGGTTACTAGGTCCACCTCATGGGGACCCTCCCTGGACGGGGGAGTAGTGGGTGCCGGGCCGCCATCGACCGCCAAATCCATGGGGTCTTGACCGGTTGGGGAAGGGGCTGGCGTGTTGGTTCGGGAGGGGACATTCGGGGGAGGTCGAGCCGGACACTCCCTGAAGGTGGCAGTGTGGTCGTTACCGCAGTTACAGCAATGGGGGGGCGAGGTCGGACAACAGGACGAGACTGGCTTATTGTTCCCGCTCCTGGGGCAGGTTGGATTCTGGCAGCTGTGAGCCGCGCGAGTATGATGAAGCGCACAAATGGGGCACGTGGGGTGGGAGGCGGGGCAACATTGATGGGCGTGACCGTATCTCCAGCAGTTCTTACACTGGGAGGTTCTGGAGGAGGAGAAGGCAAGTTCGACCTTGCGTTTCTGAGAGAGGATGACGACCCCTGAAGTGAGGGCTGAAACGTTGTAGGGGTCGACGGTGATAACCACCGCAGTGGCCTGCTTGGTCTCCCTAGAATCTCGGCTAGGGTTAAGGTACCTGGCTGAGAGAATCTGGGTCGCTTTGTGGTTGAGGATTGCCTGCCGGATATATGGGAAGAGTTCCTCTTCATCTTGGGGAAGGAAACGCAGTGGGAGGCCCTGAATGGCTAGTTGTACGGCTGTAGGGGCGAGGACGAGGGTGCACCAGGGGTTTTCCCCCACTGGGAAGGACTGGTTGAGGGCCCTGGTGAGGGAGTCGAAGTAGGCGGCGTAGGAGGGGGCGGGGGTGGCTTTGTCGGTGACAGTCAGGGAGACGGAGCCTCGAGGATTGACAGTAGCGGAGAAGCCAAGGGGGAGTAGGCAGTTTGATTCTCGCAGGACACGAGCGGCGATGTCAGGAAAGGTAGCGGCAATGGTGAGAGCGTCTGGGTGAGGGGAAGGGGACTGGCGAGGAGCAAAGAAGCGTCGTTGGGCACCTGGAAGGGAGGGCGGCCCCTTTTTAACAGGAGGGGCCGTCGCGCTCGCAACTAGTTGGGGGGAAGGAGGCTTCCCAGCTTTGCCTTTGCCCTTGCCGCCCGAGCCTGAGCCGGAGGCAGCTTGCGCGTAAGAGGGGGGGACGACATTGTCAGGGTGGAGGTGGCCGGGTGTGAAAGAATCGAGGTCGTACCTACCCTTCCGGAACTCTCCGGCTTTGTAGGAGTTTGGGTACAGCCTGGCGTACTTCTCGGGGTCGCCGAACGCCTTGCCAAGCCTCGTATCGTAGAATGGTATGAGGTATTTAGGGTCATCAGCCGCGGCTGAGGGAGGTGTGGGTGGTGCACGGGCCCTTTCCTTAGCCTTCCTGGAGGGGGGGGGGGCCGGCAGTTGGAGGGGTTGGGGATTTCTTTGTGGGGGGGGTGCTGGCGCCTGGGGGGCAGGGATTGGGGCTGACACACGATGTGACAGGTCGCGTATGGATGCCTGGAGATCGGCAATCCCCGGAGCGGTTTGTTGTTCGTGGGTGGGGGGGAGGTTAGCGAGTTGAGAGGAAATGTCGTGGCGCTCCTCCCTGAGGTTCTCGTTTTCCTCGGAGATTCTTGCGACCGCCTGGGTTACCCCGCTCAGCTCGTCTGAGAGGGTCACCAGGCCCTGGACGAGCTGGGAGAGGAGAACAATCGTGATGGACTCAATGGGTAGGGTGCCAGCCTGCGCGTCGGGGCTGAGGTCGGGGAAGTCTTGGTTGCTGAGCCGGAGGGCGCTCCTTGCCTGAGCAAGTTGCCTCATCATGAACTCGATGGGGTGATCGGTCGCGGGTTTGCCTGAATGCGACGGGAGGGGAGAGTTGAGGGCAGAGACCCTACCGAAGGCTGCGTTCCCTGGGGGGAGGTTGTGGGGGTTCGCCATAGCGAAGAATTGTTGAGGAAAAGTGGGCGAGGTGTTTGTTCCGGACGCAAAGCGGGGTAAAGTTGAGATTGTATGTGAAATGTAGGGGGGCGGAAGAAGTTTGCGAGAAGCGTGGCCTATCTCTTGGTCGTTTTTTTATTTTTATTTTTATTTTTATCAAATCGTTATTATGTTTAAAGGTACAAAAGACTCATGCAGCGCTAGCTATGGAGATAAAAAACCTATAAGCAAACGTCTTCCCGCCCGCCTCACCTCGTCATAGGAAAAATCAAACCCCCCGACACCATAGAAGAAACTTCCCCCGCCTAGCACCTATGACTCGCACCTCAGACACGTAGGGAAACAACTCATAGAAACGTACAGGAGAGAGACCCAAACCCTTCAGCAGGCCTCCAGGTAACACTAAGAAAAGAATCAACAAAACGCCTAGATACAACTACAATTGCCAATATGCCAAATCCAAGAACCCGTACGGTGAAATCCGGTTGGGGCGGCGGCTCAACGGTCGGGAGTGACTGGAAGGTGGCGACGCGTCGGCGTTTAGGAGAGACCAAGGAGGCAGTGCAATACCATGATCAACCGTAACCTAAGCGAGGATTGCGACCGTAGAGTAAATCGCAGGAGGGAGAGAGGCAGGTAGGCGA
>Ga0307513_10005220_pt1 | contig 17203 bp, 14 predicted proteins | sample 15_EM_MG_FD_202174 | JGI IMG/M metagenome (GOLD analysis project Ga0307513, IMG submission 202174) | Populus trichocarpa ectomycorrhiza microbial communities from riparian zone in the Pacific Northwest, United States - 15_EM | ecosystem: Host-associated > Plants > Roots > Unclassified | place... | reverse complement strand
AAGTACTCTTCTTTCGGGCAGTCACCGAAGCCGGCTGATTCCGGTCGTGCCGATCGGCACACATCGTTAGCAGGGGGGTCGGGACGTTTCATCACGGACAAACCCTCCTCCTGTCGGAGTCGGGGACGGAGCAGGGTCTACCGTATAAGGTCTCGGTGACCCGCGCACGTCTGAAGGTTCAATCGAGGCAACCGTTGGTGCCCTCACCCAGTTCCCTGGGGCCATGATAGGAGGCCAATGCGTGTAGGGGATAGCACAACTTTCGGGGGCTCGCCGTTGGACGTTGAAACTTTGATATTCGGCTCACCAGATGCAACTGGGCTGTCCATTCTCACTTTGAATTGATCCTTCTGAGGAGCCGTTCGCGTCTCTCCGGTCTTGCTTAATGAGAAGCACCGCAGATAGTCAGGCGCTGGCCAATGGGAACAGTTGCCGTCTATTCGAGGGTTTCCATTCGCCTTTATCTTGGGGGAGTTGATTCAAACTTCGGTACAGCCTCGCTTCCCGCGATGCACTGGCCTTTCAGCGCCTCAGCGCTAGCTTCGGCTCCATGATCTCGATGATCCTCCACTCTCAAAACGCGCACTGATTCTTCTTGTAACTTGGGGATTTTTTCTCAGTTGGACGGATTGGCCTGACTGTAGTTGGCCCAACCCTGTACCTGCCGCCTGGCTGCCTCGAGACCAAGTATGGGGATGTGTGTCCGCCAAAGGCTTGATTTCGAAGCGAGTTCACGTCCAAACTCACCACGTCCTTCAATCTGGTGACCCACCCAAAGACATACCCCTTGGAGGTTTGTATCTCGGTGTTATGAGTCTACGTAAGAACTCCCCTCCCCTCTCTGCTTCTTCTGCTTCTTGGGACTGGGTCCTGTTTTTGGCTGGACGGAGAGCACGGATCTTGTTGTCTTGTTGTTACTGTGAGTCTTCTCTCACTGGGTTCTCATTACCGCGATGTCTAAAATTGTTACCGTGCGACGCTTGCAAAAACCACTCCCAGTGTCACAATATATTCCCAGCCTTTGTCGATGGGAAGGTAAGAGAACTTTGAACGATGAGTCATACGACCTTCATCCCACGAGTCTCCGCGGGATGGTTCATGCTTCAATGCATTGATCAGGGGCACTGTAGTATTGATGAATCGGTGCAATGTTTTGGCTGGTATTGGGTCCTTTACAGTACCCACAGCACTGACATTTCCCACAGTGGGTTGAGGGGGTGAGGGGTGAATTGCCTTTGTCTAGACCCCCTTTCAATCGTCGGAGAATGAAGTGGGGTCGATTTCAGCACTGGTCACAGTACACCGGTATACTGGCGTTTCAGCTTCTTCTATGGTCTCTACAATCACCCTCAAACAAGCGGATTCTACTCGTTCGTCAGATGTATTGGCTCAATCGCTATTAGATCAACCATGTGACTATCCTCCGATTTCCTCGGGACAAGGTCCGGGAAATGTATTTTCGCTGTGTGGCTATTTTCGCAGCGAATTCACATCCTCGACACGTTCCTAATGAACCACCCAAACACATTCTTGGGGGGTTTCCACCGCAGTATTCGTAACCTTACATATTAGGCCTGAACTCTTACTTAGATCTCGACAAGAGCAGCTCTCCCCTCCTCCTGTGACCGGGACACGTTTTGCTAGGTCGGATGGACCCCGAAGACGTACCCTTGAGAGTTTTGGTCAGGTGGCTGAGCGCCGAGATCTCGCACCTTCAGGCTGTCACCGTGAGTTTTCATTCCCGCTGTGCTCTCATCACCTCGATATCCAAAAGTGTTATCCCTACGACGCTTACCAAAACTTCTCCCAATTCCAGTCATTTCAGCGTAAGTCCTAAATCTACAATTCATCATTCGAGGCCCTCACCGTTTCGTCGACGATCCCCGCTCCTTAAGTTGCTGCGCTAACACTCTTAGTAAGTCCCTCGTACTTGTGGCATCGAAGGGGGTTCTTCAACCAATCACAATCCTTCCACCTCGGTCAATTACCAATCGCCAGGTGTACGACTGGCTGACACTCTTCGATCGTGAAGTCGAGCATATCTGGCGAAGCAAATGGAGTATACCCAAAATACTCTTTATCATATCCCGGTATGGGGCGTTTCTTGATATGTCAGTCCTTATCGCCAGTAAGTCAAACTTTGTGCATCGTTGGGATATAAACGAAGATTCCGTCGACTCGTAGCAAGTACTGCTCCCAATGGCATAATAAGTCATGAGGCAAGTGGATATCACACGAGGTTGTCTGTAGGCTGACCACCTGAAACTCCCCAGGCATGTAGTATCCTCTCCCAAATTACCTTATGTGAGAGAAAACGTTACCTCCGGGGTTCGTCCACGTTCAACTGTTTACTGCTTGGTCACAGGGTCAGCATTCTCTGGAATTTTTATCTCAGAATGTCAGACATGGGAGCCGCACTTGATATTCTCGGCACTGATCCTCAGCTGTTTCTAGCCATCCTCCTACTGAGAACAATCGCGATATACGCTGGGTCCGGGACGCGCGTTATTATACCTCTGTTAACCGCTTATGTGGTCCGTCCCCAGGACAAACACCTGGGATTATGCGGCTCACTGTATATACAGGCATCCGTAGCGGCCGGAATCATAGTTAACTGTTATTTTCTCCGCGTGTTGCACGGTCAGTGAATTTCAGGCATGCGCGGCTGACACGCTCGACTGATGGTATTTAACCAGTTGCTACAATCATCGGTCCAGTGAGCCCTATCGCGGCATATGGCCCGGCGGGCCCCGCCCTCGATCTCGTGCCCAACGAGTGTTACTACATGCAGTTTAATACGATGAGCTCCTTCGCCTTCGACTTTCCAGCGCTCCTCTTCTTTGAGCTTGGTAATCGTTTCACCATCCGTGCTGCCACCCACTAACTGATCCCGATTGTAGTCGTTGTCGTTTTGACCATCCGGAGAGGGTTCCGTGATTGTACGCCTGCGCCATCCCTTCGGTCGATAGCGGTACTCAACCTCCCTACTAGTTTTCTCAGGAACCCCGTTGCTGCGGGTGATTTACCGGGACGGTGGGCAGCTCACGAACACTTTCTCACCGAAAACTAACAATGCATCTTTCAGGTGTCGGCTTCTTTATTGTGTTACTCGGTAAGGAATTCTTCGATACATAGATTCGACGCTAACCAGAGGCGATCAGTTTCGTCCCTTCCTGCGGTTATTGTTTGCCTAATGGCGGGGGTGGGCAGGATTCTCTCACCCTTCTGACCCAGAATCTGATAACCGTTCACTTTCCGTGTAGTCTGTGCTTAGCGACCTCTTGGTTGCCTTCTCCCGGGTCGTACACAGTCTTATCTGTTGTCGAATCTTGCTGAACCTCAGACAAGCTGCGACGCCGAGGGGTCCGTCGACGATCGTGAGGTCAATCGTTCTCGCGTTCGCAACCGGTCCTTTGCAAGAAACGGATCAAGCCGAAACAATTCGGCTCGAGGCGCACAGCATACGGAATGATGATGAGGATCTCCGTCAGCAGACAGACCAGGATTTCGTTGCGGGACCCAGTAGTTGATCGTTTCACTTTTTTGACCTTGTGTTTATTTATTTGTTGGGGCTACGTCCTCAGGTATATATTATGGCCCTGGATGTGGGCATCTACGATTGGGATAGAGTAATGGGTGACTATCCGTAACGCCAGATAATATTATTTCCGTCGTAGAAGGGTGCCAGTAACCGAGGTTCGCGCTGCCCGCGACCCGGCATGATGGACGGGGTCCTGACAGTTCCCTTAAAAGGTACTAGATATTCGTTTATTCGAGGATAAAAGCCTACGGATAGTCACCCAATACCAAAAACACTTTTATTTGGCGGGATAGCTAAAGGGAAACGTGCATCACCCTTTTTTTTTTTTTTTTTTTTGCAATCTTGTACTTGGTAACAAATTTCTTTCTCTTAGCTGTCCTCAAAGTACTCCGTTTGACGGCCGGAACACTGAACGTGTCTGGAACAGGCATGTTGGGTGCCGAGACATTCGATAGGGTGATGTTTCGTTTGGGGTTGGAACTGGTGAGGGGGGACGGCGGTGGGTGAAGGGGAACTGGACTAAAGTTCGTTGAGATGAAGGATGTCGAATAGAAGGTCGGAACCGGCCAAGGGACGTCGAGAGAAGGGTTGGACTTTTTCTACCATCTTGCTATGGACTCGAATTCGCCGCTAACATGAAGTACATACGATCGATCAATCCGTCGGCTCTCCACAACAGAACAGAATCCACCGTACTAGGAAAGTCAATCAGATACTCGTTCACTACATACATGCAGCACTCCAATTCCACCGCACATCACGGCATTGTGTTCCCGTGAGATTGCTACCTCCCGTACCGTCCAAAGGACTCAGGCTAGGTATTTGCATCGGGGGCCTTTCGGCGCACCTGACGCGATCCATAGAATCTGAGAATTCGATTTGGGCGTTGTGTCCGGGGGTGGATTCGGTGAGGGGAGAGGTGGGTGCAATTTCAGATGCATACCACAGGACACTGGCGGAGATCCAATCCCACTTCCTTAACTAACCCGCACGATAATCAGACGCACGGCCACGAAGCAGGCGTCTCTCGGAAATGATCAACGGCTCGTAGAAGGAGTGACTTAATCCTCCCTTCAGCTTTCCTGCCTTCACAAAACGCTCCAGCGCCTTTATGGCGCGCTCCACGATGCAGTCGGAAACGTCTGCGCAGAGCACCAAGCGGAAGCCCCACGCATTGTGCACCTTACGGGACACCTCGAGATGTTGTTGGTACCGCCAGGAATCCCTCTTCCCTTTCTGTGGCGAGTAGCAGAAACGAATGGGGATCGAATTATATGGGGAATGACTTGACGAGACACCAAAGTCGATGTCCTGATAGATGATGACGATATCAACCGGGACAGGAGATATGACAGAGGAGAGTACAATCATGAGAAAATCAGACGCGGTGCCCCCTGCGGCACCAATTGATTCCCCTATGGTCTCAAGTGTTTGAAGCGACTTGTTCCGCGACAAATTGAAATCCCGAAGCAAAACACGATTGTTTGCTGCAAATTCCTCACTTAAGTTCATTCTTTTCTCTTTTTGAGAAACGGCTCACCATATGGATCGGTTGGGTACAACCTCAGTGTTTCTAGGGTCTCTGTACATGCGTCCAGAAGGAGCCGCACACACCTGGCCCTGAACAGGTCCATACGACGAAATCGAAGTCCACCAAAAAGGGTGATCACGTCCTTGATGAGGTCTACCCTCGTAAAACACGTGAGCGTCAATCATCCCCGCAATGGGGTGCGGAGAGGGGGACAAGCGTTGCGTCAGCTGTGTTCTCCTGTTCAATCGCGGAGTGGTAGCAGTGAAGCCTGAGATGTTGGAGATTCGGGAAGTGTCCGATGAAGTACAAGATCTGTCGACAAGAACCGCTGGGCTCTCTGAGGGCAAGGAATCGCAGGGTTGGCGAGAAGTGTCCGAAGCACCGTTGAATGCTTGGCATGAAACTGGACACCTGGAGATCGTCTATCCCAAGTTCCTGGGGGTTCGTGAGTGCGGAAAAAGTAGCGGAGGGCGCGTCTGCCGAGCCGTTTTGGAGTGACCCCGTTCCCACTATACCCCAAGTTCTGATGAATCCAGAAGTGTTTGACGAGTGGAAGCAGGCCAAGCTCGTATGATTTTTTGAACGGCCTAAGCCACCTATGATTCCCGTTTCTCGGGTGGATGTCGCCCTCATCGGTCGTGATGGAGTAGTGGAGATGGGGGACTGTAGCGATATACCACGAGTAGCATGTCATGGAGCATGCGAGGAGGATGGGGGTGTTGTAAATGAAGTAGGAAATGATCACTTCGACGAGGTCTTGCGGGAGTTTTGTGATTGGGGACGAGCGATCCGTAGGTGCCTCTGGGGCACCTCCGTAGAGCAGCCACTTGATTTTGGCTGAGGTTCGGTACCAAAGCTTGTTGACAACTAGTTGGCTCGCTATAGTGATGTCAACACGATGCGGTAACTATAGCGTGAGACAACTTGTAGAAGCACCTGTTAATGAGGATGTGGGTGTCTTCACCACCGACATTGTGGTTGGAGGCGAGGGGTGTTTTTTGGTCTCGGCACAAGACCGGATCCGGCCCGCGGGATCCACAGGAGATTTGATCGATTGATCGTCGGTCCAACTCGTTCGCCGACTCTCGGTGATGTATCCACAAGGTATACTGAGGTCTCGGTGATCCGTCACAGGGACTCAATCGAGGCAACTGAGGGCAACCGTCGGTGCCTTCATCCAGTTTCCTCAGGTTAGAATAGAAAGTTAATGTTCAACACTTTTAATAGGTGCTAACTATCTTAACGCAACAAACCGGAACTGAAGGAAACAACGACGGGTCGGTGAAGTGAAGGACAGTCCGTTGCCTTTGTCCAGAGCGCCATTCGACAGCGATGTCGTCGGTCCAGTCCTGTTCAGATGGGGGTCAACTTCCAGCAATGGTCACGGTGCACCGGTGCAATACTTGTGTTTCAGTTTCCTCCATGATCTCGATGAAACACACGTACTCTACTCAGCAGGGATCTCTTCGTTAGGTGTATTGGCCCGGTCGCTGTTGGATCAACCCTGGGACGCCCGTTCAACTTCCTCCGGACAAAGGGAAACGCGCTTTCTGCAAGACTAATTTCGTGGTTGGTCCGCGTCTCCGGCGCGTTCCCGGCGAACCGCCCAAACACGTTCCTTGGGGGGTTCGCACCGCAGCACTCGTAACTCTACATATTGAGCCTGGGCACTGCTCAGACCCGGATAAAAACACTCCCCCCCCTCTCTTCTACTTTCTGCGACCAGGACGCATTTTAGGTCGGATGTCGTATGCCGGATCCGATATCTGGAACTCTGAGTTCTCGCAGTTTCGGAATATCGTCGTAAGTTTTCATCTCCCACCACACTCTCGTAACCCCGACATCTAAAAGTGTCACCACGAAACACTCACCAAAACCTCTATCAATTTTACAGTACGCTCAGCGTAAGTCCCCGGCCTAAAATTCATCATTCGAAACCCTCAGCACCGTTCGCTGATGATTGACAATCCCCGTCCCTCATGTCGTCGCGATAACGCTCTTTGTAAGTCCCTTGCACTTGTGGCGTTGAGGCCAGCTCCTCAACCGCTCACAACCCTTCTGTCTCGGTCAATTGCCGATCACCAGGTATACGACTGGCTGACACTCCTCGATCATGAAGTCGAGCATATCTGGCGAAGTAAATGGAGTATACCCAAGATACTCTTCATCATATCCCAATATGGGGTATTTCTTGACATGTCAGTCTTCATCACTGGTGAGTTAGACTCCGTGCATCGTCGGAATACATGGATTGCTGATTGTGATTCCGCTGATTTGTAGTAAATACTGCTCTGCCCGGCGCGATAAACCGTCGTGTAAGTGGAGGTTACATGAGGCTATCTGCGGACTGACCAATCAAAACACCTCAGGCATGTGGTGTTCTCTCCCAAACCACCTTATGTAAGAGGGAACACTACCCCCAGCGCTCGTTCACGTTCAATTGACTGTTGGCTGGTGAAAGGGTTAGCATTCTCCGGAGTTTTTATCTCAGAAGGTCAGACACGGGAATCGCACTCGATATCATTGATTCTGGCCCTCAATTATTCCCAGCCATCCTCCTGCCGAGAACAATCGCGATATACTCCCAGTCGAAGCGCGTTGCCATCCCTCTATTAATCGCTTACGCGGTCCGTCCCCAAGACAAAAAGCTTGGGATTTTGTGGCTCACCGTATGTGCAGGTATCTGTAGTGGCAGGAATTCTAATTAACTGTTATTTTCTCCATAAAATCCCCGGTGAGTAATTTTCAGGCTTGCGCGGCTGATACCATGCATAGTTGACGCTATCCGGCCAGCTGCTGGGCAAGATGACCGTTATGGTCAGTGTTACTACACGCAGCTTGGTAGGATGGATTTCTTCGTCTACGACTTTTTGGCGCTCCTCTGTTTTGAACTCGGTAATGAGTGAATGATTAGTGCTGCCATCCACCAACTGATTCTGATTGTAGTTGTTGTCATTTTGACCATCTGGAGGGGGTCCCGTGATTGTACGCTCATGTCATCCCTCCATCGATTGCGATGCTCAATCTCTCCACTAATCTCCTCAGGCACTCCATTGGTGAGGGTGATGTACCGGGACGGTGAGCCACCCACAATCACTCTCATTAAGAACTAACAACGCATTTGTCAGGTGTCGGCTTCTTTCTTGTGTTGCTCGGTAAGGAATCCCTCTATTCATGGATCCAACGCTAAACGGAGGGACCCAGCTTTGTCTCTTTCTGCGTATCTTGTTCACCTGGTAAGCGGGATTCCCACAACTTTCCGGTTCAGAGCCTGACAACTACTCGCTTTTCCTGTGGCCTCAGTTCAACATGGTCATGCTTACTCCCCTTCGAATCGTCCATAGCATCATCTGTTGTCGGATCTTGCTGAACCTCAGACGAGCTGGGTCGCCGGGAGGCCCCTCAACGATCGTGAGGTCGATCAATCTCGTCTTCGCCACCGCCCCTGGGCAAGAAAGGAGCCAGGCCGAAACGACTCAGCCCGAGACTCGCGGTGCGCGGGATGACGAGGAAAATCTCCGTCAGCAGAGGGACCAGGATTTTGTTGCGAGGTGCACTAGCTGATCGGTTCGCTTCTTCCTTTGCTCTTGTATCCACTTATTCATCGGGGCCAGGCCCTTAGGTAGACACTGCAGTTCGGGATTTGGGCATCTGCGGTAGGAGTGGAGTGACGCTGGAAGTGTCTTTTGTCTAGTGGGATAGCTGGGAGGAAGCGTGTACAGGAGCCGACCGTGGAATCACCCATTCAAATTTTTTGTGATCCTATACTCAGTAACAGATTTCTCTCTCTTCACCATCCTCGAAATACTACATTCGACTGCTGGAACGCAGAACGTAAACGCGTCGGGAGCGGGCGTGTTGGATGTCGGGATTTTCGATAAGGAAAGATTTCGTTTTGATCTGCCGAGGTGAGGCAGCGGCGGGTGAAGGAGAAGCAGACTGAAAGTTAGTCATGCAGATTCCTTTCTTTATGAACCCAAATCGAGAGGAGAGTAATCGAAACCTAACTGCACGCGGGCAACGAAAGTAAGTTCAGGCGGGCGAAACCACCTGAACCATGCGAACTAATGCGGGAACGGGACAAATCACAAGAATCTGCTACGTACGTATTCACAGAGGTACATTATATGGGACTCTAATGGTTTTTTCCCATCCAGATCTTGTCGCAGCAACACACTGCACCGATCCATGGTCTCAGCCTCTCCGCCACGGCGCTGCAGGAGTTCTCCCCATGCGGACCGTCAGACGTTCGAAGGGTACCCCAGCGCGTGCCGTGATACTGCAAGTCCCACAGTCTTAAATAGTCGCTCAAGTCTATTCGCTACGTGCGTGCCCTCTGGGGAACCAGCGGAAAGGAAGCTATGGTAAATACGAAGGCGCTCTCGGATGTCGGCCGGCAGATCGCCCTCGTCCTCGTCTTCGTCGCTTGCGATAACTCCGAAGACCAATCTAATGACAGTCGCATCGGGGGACCGGAAGGTAAGGGAACATGAGATAAAATCGACCCAAATCTCATCATCGCAAGTGTGACTTCGTCGGCCGGACTTGTTGTGTATTGGCGGACGATCGCGTTCTGCGGGGCCGAAGTGGGGAGTCGTCGATGCTTTTCTCCAAACGATGTATGTTTCACAGAGGGGCGCGATAGGTGAACTGTGATTTCGTAACCGGCCCGCCATCGGTCACCGTGACGTCTAACCCGGGGGCCACGACGTGGAGAGGAGCAACAGCCCTTTCCGGAGAGACACCTCCAAACGGTATATCCGCAACTATTTTCACGTCCACCGCTCGCAACATGGGTAAAAGAGGCTGAGTAGCTCCGAAGTACGGAAATACTCCCCTAACACCGCGAAATCCTCGATCGTGGCAGGGTTTGGAAAGTAAGAGTGGCCGAGGAGTGGCGGGCCCGCCATGCATAAGTTGGACTTCTCCAGGACTACGGCGCTACCGGAGAGGGGGAGCGAGGGAGAGGTCATTACGAGTCGGTGCCGTCCAGGTTAATTTCTCCAACGGCGTTGACCGCGGGGGCGTGGAGGAGCGGGAAGGGTCCAGAATTGATTCCTGAGGACCTCCGAATGACCGACCGGTAGTTGGATTCGAAATCGAGGCGTGTCGGATTTGTTTGTTGTGGGGAGGGAGCGACATTACGGTGTTGGCAGTATCAGTGTGAGTGATGATATTATCCAACGCGGGCCCTTTCGCGCGCTCGAGGACGGTCTTCACGTAGGCTGCGCCATACAATGCAACGTTTTGAAGGAAGGTTCTGCGCTGATGACGGCAGAGAAGCGGCGCAAAGACGGTGTCTTTGGGAGGTAGGGTAGGTGGGGGTGAAGGAAAGGACATCCGACAGGATGGGGTTCATTTGGGCGAGGGAGTTCCTCCACTCGAGGGTCGTCGTAGAGGTATCCCGGTCAAGTTGAGGAACTCCGCCGGAAGTGAAGCTGTAGAAGAGGTGGGCGTACCACTCTCGTTTTCGAGAAATAAATGCTGATTAAAGATAAATAAACAAGTATCATTCTCGTGAGGGGGTCCACAATGATCTTGGTGACGTACGATGGAGAATACGCCACATACTTGAGCTCTTCGTTCAGAGCGAAGAGCAGCTGTAAAAGCGATAGGCCCTTTCCAGGGTAAGTTTGTGTTTTCATTGAAGAGGTGAAGAACGTCCAATGCAGGATCGAATGGGGGCCCGGTCGATTGTCTCAAGGGACGTCGAGGGAAGGGCTGGGCCCTTTTCGTCATCTTGCTATGGGGTCGGATTTGCCGCTAACAGGTGCCACAATCTATTGATTCGTCAGCCCTACGCAAATTCAGGGTCTGGCGTATAAGCCCTCGGTGACCCATGGACATCCGGAGGCTCAATTGAGGCGACCGTCGATGCCTTCATCCAGTTGCCTGAGGCTAGAATAGAAAGATAGTCCGTGCGGGAAGTGGAGCCACGTCCATGAGCTCACCGTTGATGCATGATGTCCAGTCTAAGTTACAAGATGCAGCTTGACTAACCATTCCAACCTTGAATTGATCCTCCTGAGGACTCGGGGCTGTTCGCATCCCCCCGGCCGTGCTCAATGGAAAGCCCATAGACGGCCAGGGGCTGACCAATGGGAATGGTTGCCGCCTACTACTCCACCGTCCTTGAATTCGCGTCAAGATTTGTATCAGTTTATCCAAGGTAATGACGAATGGAAACCCTCGAATTCAAATTCCCAGCCGCGCGGTGTACCGAGCCGCGGACTTTCAACTTCCTCCATGATCTCGAACTTACCCTCAAACGGGCAGACTCTACTTGAGGATTCCTTCCCAGTTAGACGAGTTGGCTTGACCGCAGTTGCTCCGACCCTGTAATTACCGTCCGGCTGTCTCGAAACAAATACGGGGAACGCGCCTCCGCTAAAGGCTTGATTTCGAAGCGAATCCGTGCCCTCAGTACGTCCTTGGCGACCTGCCCAAAGACATATCCCTGGGCTGTTTGCATTAGGGTATTTGCACGAAACGTGGTAAGAACACCCACTCCCCTCCTCTCTTCCTTTCTCTTTCTTCTATTTGTTCAGACGGGAGTTGATTTCCAGTCACGGTCACCACTGGCGTACTGCTTTTTCAGCTTCCTCTATGATCTCGATGAAACATGGGGATTCTATTGAGGGGTTTGGGCTCCGTTAGGTGCATTGACCCAGCCGCTTTTGGATCAACCCTGGGACGTCCCTTTTTCCTCGGGACGAAGGGAAGTGTATGCTCTCGCTGGAAGACTGATTTCGTAGTGATTTCGCGTTCCTGGCTCGTTTCCGACGAACCATCCAAACATATCCCTCGGAGATTCGCACCGCAGTATCCTTAACTCTGCACTTATAAGCCTAGGCATCGCCCAGACTTGGATAAGGGCACTCCCTCTCTCTCTCGGTCTCCTGCGACTGGGTCACACTTTAGGTCAGATGAATACCACGGAGCCGTTTTCAAACCATGACCCCTCGTCCCTTCAGACCATCGCCGTGAGTTTTTGCCTTCCACCGCGCTCTCATCACCCCGATATCTAAAAGTGACATCCTGAGACACTCACCAAAACCTATTTTAATTCCACAGTACGCTCAGCGTAAGTCCCCAGCCTACAACCTATTATTCAAAGTCTACCGTTCGTTGATGATCCCCATCCCTCAAGTCGCCGCAATAGTGGTCCTCGTAAGTTCCCCGCACTTGTGGCGTCGGAGTCAGTGCTTCAGCTACTCACAATCTTTCTGTCCCGGGCGGTTGTCGATCACCAGGTATACGACTGGCTGACACTCCTCGATCGTGAAGTCGAGCATGTCTGGCGAAGTGAATGGAGTATGCCCAAGATACTCTTTATCATATCCCGGTATGGGACGGTTCTCGATATGTTAATCCTCATCGCCGGTGAGCCAGACTTGGTGCATCGTGGGAATCTAGGGAATGTTGACAGAAATTCCGCTGAATTGTAGTAAATATTGTTCCGCATGACACGATGCATTATCATGCAAGTGGAGGTTGCGTGGAGCCATCTGCAGACTGACCAACCGAAACACCCCAGACATGCAATGTCCTCTCCCAAGTGACCTTATGTGAGAGGAAACACCACTCCCACAGCTCGTTCATGTTTAACTATTTATTTGCTGGTGACAGGGTCGGCATTCTTCGGAATTTTTATCTCAGAATGTCAGACATAGGAACCGCGTTTGATCTCCTCGGTGCTGACCCTCAACTGTTTCCAGCCATCCTCCTGTTGAGAACCATCGCGATATACTCAGGGTCGAAGCAAGTTGCCATTCTTTTATCAATCGTTTATACGGTCTGTCTCTAGGACAAACGCCTGTGATTACGCGGCTCATCGGATATACAGGCATCCATCGTGGCCGGAATAGCAATTAACTGTTATTTTCTCCGCGCACTCTCCGGTGAGTAATTTTCAGGCCTGCGTGGCTGAAATATCCCTGACTGGTGCTATCCGATCAGCTGCCGGGCAATATGGCGACGACGACATCTACCCCACGCTCGCTGTGTGTTACTACGTGCAACTCTTGGAGAGGATGTATTTCTTCGTCTACGACCTTGCAGCACTCCTCTGTTTCGAAATAGGTAATAATTTCATAATTCGTGCTGCCACTCATCAACTGATCCCGATTGTAGTCGTCGTTGTTTTGACCATCTGGAGAGGGTTCCGTGATCGTACGCCTACGTTACCCCCCAGTCGATCGTGGTGCTCAATCTCTCCACTAGTTTCCTCAGGCACTCCATTGGTAAGGGTGGTGTACCGGGACGGTGAGCCGCTCACAACCACTCTCTCGCCAAAAGCTAATAATGCATCTGTCAGCTGTCGGCTTCTTCCTCGTGTTACTCGGTAAGGAACCCCTCGATTCATAGATTCAATGCTAAACGGGGGACTCCAGTCCTGTCTGGTGTTTCTGCGTCCCTTGTTCACCTGGTAAGCAGGATTTATACAACCTTCTGGTTCGGAATCTGACAACTACTCGCTTTCCACGCTGCCCCAGGTCAACGGGCTCATGGTTGCTCCCCTTCGAACCTTTCATAGCATCATCTGTTGTCGAATCTTGCTAAATCTCAGAAGAGCTGCGTCGCCGAGAGGTCCCTCAACAATTCTAAGGTCAATCGGTCTCGCGTTCACGACCGCCCCTGGGCGGGAAACGAGCCAGGCCGAAACGGTTCGGCTCGAGATGCACGGTGCGCGGAATGACGAGGAGGGTCTCCGTCGGCGGACGGACGAGGATTTCGTTGTGGGATCCAGTAGTTGATCGTTTCGCTTCTTTTTTTTGTCTTTGGATTTGTTACTTATTGGGGCTACGTCCTCAGGTAGATATCACAGTTCGGGATTTGGGTACTCACGGCGGGAACGGAGCGACGCCAAAACATATTTTGTTCGGTGGGATAGCTGAAAGCGCGCACCGCCCATTTTTTGCGATTCTATCCCGAATAACAAATCTCTTTCTCTTCACCGTCATAGAAATACTGTGTCCGACGACTGGAATACATGAGGGAACGGGACAAACTACACGACTCTACCACGTACGTGTGCACAGAGGTACGTTGTATGGAACCCTAATAATCGTTTTTCAACCACATCTCGTCATAGCAATACGCTGCACCGACCCATGGCCCCAGCCTCTCCGCCATCGCCGCGGGAGTTCTCCCCATCCGAACGGTCACGCGTTCGAACGGTGCCCCCAGTAGGTGCTGCCACGCTGCGAGTCCCACAATGGCCGCTACACATTGTTCATCAGACGAAAACAATGGATGTGTGATCGTGAGGTCCTTGACTAGGGGGAATACAACCGGTTCCTCGATGCCGCTGAACTCCGGGGGGTGGAAGGAAGGGGGAAGGTATGGTTGTAGATCGCAACAGTAGATGGTCAACTCCTCCAGAGGGCCCAGAGACTTAAATAGTCGTCCAAGTCCATTCGCGATATGCGCGTCCTCTGTGGAACCGATAGAAAGGAAACTGTGGCAAATGCGGAGGCGCTTGACGTTGGCCAGTTGTGGGTGATCCCGGATGAACTTAGAAGCCTGAGAAAACACTTCATTGTGCATATCCATAGGGGGTAGATCAAACTCGTCCTCGTCTTCATCGCTTGCGATAACTCTGAAAATCAAGTTAATGACAGTCGCATCGGGGGACCGGAAGATGAGGGAACATGTGATGACGGGATTCGGGTCGATTTTTATCTCGAGTGTGACTTCCTCGGCCGGACTTGTTGCGTACTGACGAACGATCGTGTTCCACGAAACCAGAGTGGGGAAAATATCCTGGGGAGTCGTTTCGTCGATGTCTTTCTCGTGTACGAACGATGTGCACTTCGCGGAGGGGCACGATAGGTGGGCTGCGATTCTATAACCGGGTCCGCCATCGGTCACGTCCAGGCAGAAGGCCTCGACGTTGGGAAGAACGACAACCCTTTCCGGAGGGACGCCTTCAAACGATATATTCGCAGCTATCTTCACGTCCACCGCTTGCAACATGGGTGAAGCTTCCAAGAAGTTGAGCAGCTCCGAAGCGTGGAACTCCTCCCCTAACACCGCGAACAATTCGAACGTGGTAAGGTTTGGAAAGGCAAAATGGCTTAAGAATGGGGACCCCTCCGTGTGTAAGTGGAACTTGTCCAGAGTCACGGCGGTACTGAAGAGGGGGAGCGAAGGAAAGGTTATCAGGCCGGTGCCATCCAGGTTAATTTCCTCGACAGCGTTGACTATGAGGGTACGGAGGAGTGGAAAGGGCCCGGGATTGACTTCCGAGAACCTCTGAATGTCCACCCAGTTGTTGCATGCGAAATCAAGGTATCTGATTTGATTATTGTGGGGAGGGAGCAGCGTCATGGAACCGATAGGATCCTTGCGACTGACGATAACATCCAGCGCGGACCCTTTCGCGCGCTCGAGGAGAGTCGTCACGTAGAATGCGCCCTTTGAGAGGCCCAGCTGGGACCATAATGTGGCGTATTGAAGGAAGGTTCTGCGCCAATGGCGGCATACGAAAGTGACGCGGAAACGGTCTTTCTGGGAGTCGAGATGGGTGGGGATGAGGGAAAGGACGTCCAGTGGGATGCAGTTTATTCGAATGAAGGAGTTCCTCCATTCGCGGATAGTTGCCAACGCGGTCGAGGCATCCTGGTCAAGTTGAGAAACCTTATCGAAGGTGAAGCTGCGAAGGAGATCAACACAGTGTCAATCCTCCGAAACGGTCCGCGGTGATCTTGGGTGACGTACGATGGGGAATACGCCGTGTGCTTGAGCTCTTCATTCAGAGCAAAGACGAGTTGTAAAAGCGATAGACCCTTTCCGGGGTAAGCTTGTGTTTCCATTGAGGAGATGAAGAACGTGGAAGGAAATGTCGAATGTTGGTCATCTCACTTGGGAAACCCTAACATAGCACGATCGACGAGTGGAATCCTCTAAACGATGCACGATCAAGTTGCTCACACCGACGACGTGAGTGCCGACAAGTCCAATCCCCGTGTATAACGATCGTATGAAATGAGCAAAAGTACATAATGATAGTGAGTGTATATAGGAGTGTTGGCGACAAAGACGGTAGGGTAAAACCGAAAGTCCCGCAGAAACGCAACCTGGAAGAGGGATAACGATCACGACGCCGTGGCGATGAGAACCCTCGAAGCAGGATCCATCTTCCCCTTCTTCCCCCTCCCAGGTCCGCCTCTCTTCTTCACCACTGCCGGTGCCTCGCCTGGTGCACCAGCCTGCCCTGGTGTTCCAGCTTGACCCATGGTCGATGTCTGCATCACGCCGATAGTTCCACCGACATTCCCTGGTTGGGATCCTGCTATGGCCATCTGTTGGGCGCCTCCGCCGGTCCCAACGTTCATGTTGATAACTCCATTTATTCCTCCGACCAACCCACTCACGACGCCAGGGACTCCGCCACCCCCGCCACCACTAGTTCCCGGCAACGTGGGATCTTTCTCCTTCTTCGGTTTCTTCTTCGTGGCAGCGTTCGTCGATTTCCCACCAGCGATCTGCCCAAGAGGTCCCATCTTCGTTTGGGCCGGGCTCGGCACATCGTCCGGAAGAACGAGTAATGCAGGTGATTGAGACTGTATAGGCTGTTGCACAGTCGGCTGTGGTAGTGTCAAGAAAGGGAGAGGTGGCGGTAGCAGAAGCCCTGAGATAGATGGTGTAGGTTGTGATGTCGAAGGATCCCTGACCGCTGTGATGCCATCCACGGTGGGAGGTGGGGGTTTGGAGGGAGTAAGCTGAGATTGTGCGAGGGTATCGAAACGAGACTTGTAGAAAGGTCGCAAGAGTCCAATAACTTCGTCTTCCATCCTCGTTGACTCGAGTGGGGCGAATGGAGGTGGCGGTGGGAAGGGTGGTGGAGGTTCCATCGGTTTGCTTCTGCACGGCGAACAGAAATACCGTAGATGAGCGAGGGAGCAAGGAACATGCAAGTAGTGGTTTCACGTACGGTAGAGAGCTCCCAGCGCCCATTCTCGTTCCTTTCGGCCGTAGAAGCTTCTTCGGAACGGAAAGAGTTGATACCCCGAGCTCGGAGGTGATACCAAGCTCGCGAAGACCCAGGAAATCCTCCCCAAACATATCGGCAAACCCGCCAATGACGAATGGGTTGTCTTCACCCTCAACCTCGTCGCCGAAGAGAG
>Ga0307513_10005217_pt1 | contig 17214 bp, 14 predicted proteins | sample 15_EM_MG_FD_202174 | JGI IMG/M metagenome (GOLD analysis project Ga0307513, IMG submission 202174) | Populus trichocarpa ectomycorrhiza microbial communities from riparian zone in the Pacific Northwest, United States - 15_EM | ecosystem: Host-associated > Plants > Roots > Unclassified | place... | reverse complement strand
AACCTTCTTTTAAATAAAAAAAAAAATATAATATATATATATATATATATATATATATATATATATATATATATATATATATGCTTATTCTGGTATCAGAGCCTATTTGGATCTGGGTAGGAATAGTAACATAAAAGTCAGTATTCTTAGAAAGAACAAGAGACCATTAGTCTATAGGTATGCAACTGAATGGTGTAAGTACCGTCTGAGTTTTAGGGCAATAAATCCATATAACCTGCAGCCTGTTTCCTAGTTTATCTTTCCTTTCTATGGATTTCGTCTTTCACAGGACTACTTTCATCTCGGCTTCCTCTACCTCTAAATCTTCTGAAAGCAGAAGGATAGTACAAAGTGAAGAAATAACTATTGAAGACTTTACAAAAAACATTGATGATTGGAAAATTCCAAAAATATCTCAAACTCAGATTTATCAAAAATCTAAATATGATATTTTCAAAACAGATTTTACTATCAAAACTGAAGAAAGAGATATTCAGCTTACAAAACCTTTTGAAACCATTCAACTCCTCTCTCAAAAATCCCTACAAAAACATCTAGCCCGAAACTATAAGTATATTCATGTTGGCCTTGTCTAGGTCGGAATAAAACCCCTTACAAAGGAAGGCTTAAACACCTCCATTCTAGCTGTCCTCCGTGATGCTAGATTTCAAAACTTCCAAGACTCCCTCCTCAGTTCTATTGAGTCTAGTCTTTACAGTGGTCCGGTATCATTTGACTGTTATCCAAACATAACCATATCCCTCAAAGACAAAAATATCTTGCAAAGTATGTTACTACAAATAAAGACCCATAATTATGACATGCTCGAAGGATCTATCCTTGTTGCTCTCATATTCAAAATCCATTACAAAGCCATGTTCTCAGCCTTTGCCAGCAAACACAAATTCCAATCCCAAAAAGGAGAAACACTCCAACTACAAACAGATTTATCCCGCTCAAACACTGTTGTCTCAAAAGCAATCCAATGGAAAGACATATCCCTACCAGAAGATTGGATCCTTGAAGGTGCAGCACCACCGGAACTACCACCACCACCTCAACCCAATGTCCAAATTAAAAATATTACCCAATACACAGATGGAAAAGTCAAACTCTCTTTCCACCGACACTCTACAAGTTCCAGATTCTCAGAAACCTCTTCCTCTTCCAGTATAATAGATCTGGGCAGAATTTCCAAAATCCCTTTTGTTATCAATATCCCTTATCATGCAAACCTTCCTAGAAAATCTACATCTGACATCCCTTCTACCAGTTTCCAAAATGCAGACTATACTACAAATATACCAAAACCAGTTTATACAAACCTTGAGCAAACATCTCCTCCAACTTCACCAACTTTTTCAGTTGTTACTGAAAACATCCAAAATGAGCTGAATGTTTTGACTTCAGAAAAGCATTTTGTCATAAACAAACCTCTTCTCAAAAGTGATTTTTATGGTGATCATAATATGGAAAAACGATCTTGTTTTTTTCAACATTTCCTCCAACAGAGGAATGATATTCAAAATCAATTTTATGCTTGCATTGAGACCCACAACGTGCAAATTTTATTCTTTGATTGGTTTGAATTCCATTATGTTTCAGCACAACATATTGCATATCCATTTACATCCATTAAACATGCATGTCCTATTACAACCCGTTCAAAAACCCCTACATGGACCCTCACCAGTAGACCAACAGTTGAGTCAGATCATCCACATTTACGCAACATACAACTTTCCCACAGAGATCAAACAGTTGATGCAGCTCCATACAAATTACCTGGTGAAGATACCCTCACAAATACCAAACATATCATCCAACAAAACAATTTTACAAATACCAACCTCCATACCATCGGTAAACAGCTTACTAGATTGGAAAAACAAATACAAAAAAAACCCAGCCCACTTTATAACTGATAAAACCTCAATCGACCTTAAACTTAAAAACCCAGTATTCAAACCATATCAAGTTACTCAAACAAGCCAAGCACAAATTCAAGAAAATCAAACAGCTTTTCTTAGAGCCATTAAAATACACTTACAAAACCTCGATCGGACAACCTTGACTGTCCCACACACACCTCAACAATCTAACCCTTCATCCTCTACAAATCAGGTTAATACTCTCCAAAATAACCCCGTATCAACCTCTGATACCGACACCATTCAAGAACAACCTCTTCAACTAAACAGACTCACCTAACAAGCTCCCAAAACAACCATTGCTCCAGATATTTCCATATCTACCAAACCAACTGTCATCAGCCAACATAAATATAATGCATCTTCCCTCTATGAATGGAACATAGATGGTATGTCCGAATATAATATCCTAAACCCCCTCCAACAAATGACCATGGCAGCTAATGCCTACAAAACCCAAACAGGAACCTCAGACAAAGCCATAGCTGAACTTCTTATTGCAGGCTTCTCTGGCCAATTTAAAGGATGGTGGGATTACCATCTCACTGAAACGGATCACCTACATATTCTAAACTCTGTACAAACTTATGAAGACCAGACACCTATCCTTGACCCTTCAGGAAACATCATCCAAGATGTTGTGTCTACCCTTATCCTTACCATCTCCTTGTATTTTGTTGGAGATCCTTTCCATTTGAAAGACAAAAATGCTGAACTTCTCTCTAACCTTCGGTGCAAAAAACTCAGTGACTTTTAGTGGTACAAAAATACCTTCCTTACTCGTGTTATGCTTCGAGAAGATTCAAACCAACCTTTTTGGAAAGAAAAATTCCTTGCAGGCTTACCAATTCTCTTAGGAGAAAAGGTCCGAAACAAGATCAAAGATACCTTTACAACCAAAACCATACCATATGACCAGCTTACATACGGTGAACTTGTGAGCTTCACACAAAAAGGTCTTAAGATCTGTCAGGATCTCAAACTCCAGAAACACCTAAAGTGGGAAATGAAACGTATCAGGCAAGAACTTGGTAATTTCTGTCACCAATTTGACCTTTCCACCAAAAAACCCTCCTGCAGTGGAACCTGTTCACAACCCAAAAAACATTCGAACCATAAGCCTCCTTATAAACGATCGGCCCATAAATACCAACAACAATTTTATCTCAAACCAGATCAACCTTACTACAAAAAGCCCTACAAATTCAACAAACCCCACAAACCTTTCCAGTCAAAACCTAAACCAAAATTTGACCCCAAAAATATTACCTGTTACAAATGTAACCAGAAAGGACATACATCTCGTTTCTGCAAAGTCAATACCAAACTTCATGAGCTCCAAATAGATGAAGATACCATCAATTAAATACAAAATCTTTACATTGAAGCCACAGACACTGACCACTCTCCTTCAGACACTTCTAAAGAAGAATTTCAAATAGATGAAATAGTAAACACCAGTGCTACTTCAGATGCCTCTACGGATTCCAAACAAATTAACGTCCTAACCCAAGACCAAGAATTCATTCTTGAGGCTATCAAAAGACTTGATGATCCTCATCTTCAAAAAACCTACTTGGATAGACTGTTGAAAGATTTTAACCAACCAGAGCACCCTCCATATAATCCTCCAAACTGCTCTCTCTTACCTTCTACTAGCACCAATACATATGATCTTACAAAGATTCTTAACAAAAAGAAGTCCAAAACCACAGTCACCATTCCAGAATTACATTCTTAGATCAAAACCCTTAAATCCGAATTACAAACCTTGAAACAAGCCCAACAGAAAGACTCTGCCATATTACAACATCTCCTATCTAAAATAGAAAGCCAGTCTGACACTGAATCTGAACCAGAAGATCAAACCATTGAATCTCATGCATTGCCCCATACACTTACAAACAATGAGCATATCCTAGATGATTTCCTGCATGTATTAACACAAATATCTTCAAAAAAATATTTGATTAAAATTACTCTTATTTTTTCAGAAGATTTCAAACTGGACACTATCGCTTTATTTGACACAGGTGCAGATTTAAACTGCATTAAAGAAGGCATAGTTCCAAAATGATTTTTACAAAATACCTCTGAAAAACTCTTTGCTGCTAATAATTCAAGATTGCATATTGCAGGAAAAACCCAAGCCTCTGTTTTCAACACGGGCATTTCTCTTAAAACATTCTTTGTTGTTACAAAAGATATAAACCATACCATCATTCTTGGCACTCCATTTATTGACATGATCACTCCATATCAAGCACATCATGATTGTATTACCACCAAAATCAACGGCATCAAACTTGTTTTCCCATTCTTAGAAAAATCTAAGACTAGAAATTTAAATTTAATTAAAGCATGTTCCATACATACATACCATATCAATGCACTGATTCACGGAAAACAATTCCATTTACATGATTTACAAAACCATGTTTTTTTTTCTCGTATCAACAGACAATTACAAGACTCCGATTTACAAAAAAAAAATCATTGATTTACAAACTAAGATTGAACAACAGATTTGTTCAGATTTACCTAATGCTTTCTGGAAAAGAAAACAACACACTGTTGATCTTCCATATGAAGATACTTTTTCAGAAAAACTCATACCTACAAAAGTAAGACCTATACAAATGAATGCTGATTTAGAACAGCATTGCCGACTTGAAATCCACGATCTCGAGTCTAAAGGCCTTATCCAAAAATCCCGATCACCATGGTCGTGTGCAGCCTTTTATGTGAATAACAACTCTGAAATTGAAAGAGACATACCAAGACTTGTGATCAATTACAAACCTCTAAATTCTGCTTTAAAATGGATCAGATATCCAATCCCCAACAAAAAAGATTTATTGCAAAAATTACACTCTGCATTCATATTTTCTAAATTTGATATGAAATCCGGATTTTAGCAAATCCAGATTGATCCCAAAGATAGATACAAAACTGCTTTTACAGTTCCTTTTGGTCAATACGAATGGAATGTCATGCCTTTTGGTTTAAAAAATGCCCCATCTGAGTTCCAACGCATCATAAATGACATCTTCAATGCATATTCAAAATTTTGTATTGTTTATATTGACGATGTACTTATTTTTTCACAATCCATAGATCAACATTTCAAACATCTACATACATTCTTTTATACTGCAAAACAGAATGGTTTAGTTGTTTCTAAAACAAAAATTTCTCTTTTCCAAACCCGTGTCCGTTTCCTAGGCCATTATATCTGCCAAGGTACTGTCACACCAATAGAAAGGTCTTTAACCTTTACAAGCAAATTTCCTGATAAAATTACTGATAAAACCCAATTGCAGAGATTCTTAGGCAGTCTAAATTATGTTCTGGACTACTATCCCAATATTAGTCGTCTAGCCAAACCTTTGCATGACAGGTTAAAAACCAACCCCATTCCTTGGTCTGACCTCCATACCGATTTAGTCAAACAGATTAAGAAACAGGTTCAAACCATTCCCCTCCTCCATTTAGCTAATCCATTAGCTCCTAAGATAGTTGAGACTGATGCCTCTGACATAGGATATGGTGGGATTCTTAAACAAGTACACGGAAACAAAGAACAAATACTCTAGTATACATCTGCCCACTGGAATGATTGTCAAAAAAATTACTCTACCATAAAAAAAGAGATCCTTTCAATTGTTCTTTGTATTACAAAATTCCAAAGTGATTTGTTAAATCAAAAATTTCTTTTACGTGTTGACTGTAAATCTGCAAAAGAAGTTTTACAAAAGGATGTCCAAAATCTTGCTTCAAAACAGATTTTTGCCAGATGGCAGGCTATTTTAAGCATTTTTTATTTTGATATTGTCTACATTAAAGGAGATTCAAATTCTATCCCTGATTTCCTAACCCGAGAATTCCTCCAAAACAGGTCCTGATGCCTCCTAAAGTAAGGACTAAAGACAAGGGGAAAGCACCCCAAACCCAGCCTACAAAACCAGAAAGCCCTAAGCCTTCTGCAAAACTAATGTCTTCCGCCATTCAAGCTGCCAAACCTGTCAAATCATGGTATGAGATAGTTATTGAAGAAGAAGAACCTACAAAACCATCAGAGGTCCAACCCGACACAGTTCAACATTGGGTTGACACCATATCTAAATCACCAGAATTACTCCTGGCATTACAAAAGGTGTCCCAACAGGCCTCTAACGACTCCGCATCTCCAACAGGTAGTATTTCTAAATCCCTTTCAAAACCCCAAGGAGGTTTGTCTACTTCAAAACCCCTCATTTCTTTACAACAAACCGGTTTTCCAAAGACAAAATCCAAATATATTTTCAAAACTACTTTCCAAAATATTTTAACTATGGAAGAAGGATTCTATCATGAAAATCCTTCCACTGCTGCTTCAAAAATTTTCCCTCCAAATTGGTACTACAAACCCTGGAATTTAGCCAAACCACAATCCTATTATGCCACCATCCTTGAGATTACAAATTCCGTCAAGTTCAAACACTTCAAAATACACTCTGATCACACTGAACCCGCATATTCTACATGCATCATTCACAAAGTCCTCCACCCTACAGATTAGGGACAACCCTTACATCAACCTGTGTCCTTCCCCATGCACTTCCGTACAAATCCTCAGGACTTTAATACCACATATACGTATTGGGATTACCAACAAGCATGGTTCAATGCCTTTCTCCTACAAAATCAAAACCACAGCCATTCTTGGCTTTTCTACTTCCATAATACCATGAATACTACAAACCTCCCCCTTTGGTTCCTCCAATGGTGGGACTATTATGGTTGTCATGTTGACTACCTCAAGGAACATCCTCTGGTTGAAAATGGTTACCTCCATTTCAAAAATAATTTTCAACCAGCCCCTTCTAAAAGGAAGTTTTCTTCCCTTCTAATATTTTGTACAAAATTTTTTGTTCCGTGGGTATGTTCTTGGTTCTATGATTATAATCTACAAAACGGACATCCAGTACTTGTTTGAAAATTCAAAATCAAATGGTGGGATTCCTTTGCAGCTGAGTCCAAAAGTTCCAAATTAGCTGTTACGGAATGGTTACAAAAACATCAAACTGCTCCCATCATTGATCATCATCCCCAGTCAAAGTTTCTAGCCCGAAAGGCTCAAACGGCAGCTCTCATTGCCTCTGCTAGAACTGAATAAGAATATCTACAAATAGTACAAGAAATTATACAAAGCCAAGATCCAAAAACAGTCTTGTCCCACTCCAGCTCATCTGGCTCGATATCTCCTGCCATTTCCCTTGGAGATGATAATGAAGATGACTGCTTTGGTATCTTACCACCTATCAAACGACATTAAAAAAAAAAAAGTATTTCAGGCTTTTTCAGGCTCATCTGTTTAGAGCCCATCTTTTTAGACTCATATGTTTTGAGTCCTTTTTATTTTTAGGCCTGTCTGTTTTAGGCCTTTTTCTACAAAAATTACATGCTATTACAAACCAACAAATCAAGTGTCGGTGGCAAAACGACAACAAATGAAGCTTCACCAAAAACATGGACAATTTCCATTTTGTCGTCATCCAATCAAGGCAGACAATACCACATGGGCTTACATAGGTTCTGCCAAATGCCACATGGGTTCACATGGGTGCTGAAGAGCTTTTCCAACAGGACGATTTGGCCTCTTCCATGCCAAGTTGCCTATAAAAGGCCACTCCAAAATCCTTAGCAGGGGGACCAATTTTTTCCCAGAAAATTTTACTCTCCCCTGTAACTCATATCTGTAACCCATCTCCATTCTCCTCTGTAACCAATATCTCCTGTATTAATTTTCTTTACAAATTTAAGTAAGCCAATCTTATTTTTATCTACATTCTTGTTATATATGTTCTTATTCTTTTTTATTCTTGTTATATTAAAGTATGTTGTGTGTTTAATCAAGGATCCTGACATTGTTGGTCTTGCCTTGTTCATTCGCATCAGAAATCTGTTTATATTCCTCTTTTCTTTGTTCTTGTTCTTTTATAAAATCAGTATGTAGGCTGGAAACCTGTGACCCGATCTTTTAGATCATTCTCAGGTGTAACAACGCCACGTACTGAATACTCTGCTTATTCTGTTATGTATATATATATATGCATTTGACACACATCGTGTCGGCAATTGGCGAACATGTTCCCTCACATCATCAAGATACAATCCATACACCAACAACAATCAACATTTCATTTAAAAGTGAATCTTACATAAACACATATTATTATGTTTGCATGATTAGAAGTTCACAATAAAAATATACATACATAGACATGAAATTGCGTTCCTATCCTACTAATAGCCATCACAAATTTAAACAAAAAGGATCTAATAATACATATACATTTAGTACATTGATTCATACAAAATACATCGTGATTTAGAATGCAACTACACGATTCCTTGCAAAAGTAGGTTCCCGTATATTGGGTTTCCTAGGCACCTCGTTGGTGTGACGTCCCTGCTGCAGTACAAAACATTTATAAGAATGCGATTACTTAATAACAATAATGATAAAAATTAGTATGGCAGTTTAATGAAGCATTAACATTATCCCATATTTGAAGCGTGACATTTGTAGTTCCTTTATGTACTTGGTATGAATGACTTGTAGTACATATAAATGCACCAATTCTTGCAATCAGCCATAATCTTAAATCTGGTTATCCTCTAGGCATCATTTGTCAAGGTTAACCGTTCACTCGCCCCGGCTATCCACTTCGGATGTCATCAGCCGAAGCTAATCAATCGTTTGTCCCGGTCATCCGTTCGGATGCCATTAGCCGAAGCTAATCGATCATTTGTCAACATTTAAGCATTTGGAAATCTGATATATGTACTAACACAATACGGTAACATTCATGATAAAGTATTTTATAATTCAACGTTATGAAAAAGAAAGGTGAAAGTCACCTACCTGCTCCACCTGCGGTTTGTCCTTGTCTTAACGATGGTTCGATCCCGACTGTACCACCTAAGACATTAATGGTTACAAATCAGTACATTTATATCTTTGAATCACATTCATCACCATACTTATTTCAAGGGTTCATATGTTCACATTCAAGTGTTTCACATTTTACACCATCATACAATGAAATTGTTGCAAGCATTTGAGTCGTTTATGCTTGGGAGGCCTATTGTAGAAATTGGCAGCGAAAACTGGTTCGCTATAGGCTGCCCAATTCGGCAGCAAAAACTGTTTCGCTGTTGGCGCCATAATTTCAGCAGCAAATGCTACTTCGCTACAGCCAACACGTTTTCGGCAGCGAATGCTAATTCGCTGTAGATAACTCAATTCCGGTAACGAGTCACAAATTCGTTGCAGACAATACAACTTTGGCAGTGAATCATAATTTCGCTGTAAAACACACAATTTAGCAGCGAATGTTAATTCGCTGCAAACAACTCAATTTCAGCAGCGAATTACAATTTCGCTGCAGACAATTCAATTTCTGCAACGAATTTGGGATTCTCTGCAGAACACACAATTTGACAGCAAATGTTAATTCGCTGCAAACAACTCAATATTGGTAGCGAATTTCAAATTCATTGCAGACCATACAACTTCGGCAACGAACCCCAAATTCGCTCCAGAACTCACAATTCGACAGTGAATGTTAATTCGCTGCAAAGAACTCAATTTCGACATCGGATTTCAAATTCACTGCAGACCATACAACTTCGGCAGTAAACCTCAAATTCGCTGCAGGACACAGAATTGGGCAGCGAATGTTAATTCGCTGCATAGAACTCAATTTCGGCAGTGAATCACAAATTCACTACAGACAATTCAACTTTGGCAGCGAATCTCAAATTCGCTGCAGAACTCACAATTCGGTAGCGAATGTTAATTCACTGCAAACAACTCAATTTCGACAGCGAATTTCAAATTTGTTGCAGACCATACAACTTCGGCAGTGAATCCTAAATTCGCTGCAGAAAACACAGTTCGGCAGCGAACATTAATTCGCTACAAACAACTCAATTTCAGCAGCGAATTACAAATTCGCTGCAGACAAGTCAACTTCAGCAGTGAATCCCAAATTTGTTGTAGAACACACAATTCAGCAGCGAATGTTAATTCGCTGTAGACAATACAACTTCAACAGCGAATCCCAAATTCACTGCAGAACACATAATTCAGCAACGAACGTTAATTCGCTGCAAACAACTCATTTTCGGCAGTGAATCACAAATTTATTGTGGAACACATTTTTGGCAGTGAATGCTAATTCGTTGCAGACAACTCAATTTCGGCAACGAATCACAAATTCGTTGCAGGACATACACAATCATTTTCAATTCCAGCACATACTATATCATCAAATCCCAGCAGAGTTATATGGTTTTAACATGAAAACACACATGCATTCTCAATTCCAGCACATAATATATCATCAAATCCTAGTAGAGTTACATGGTTTTAACATGAACACACACATGCATTCTCAATTCTAGCACATAATATATCATCAAATCCCAGCAGAGTTACATGGTTTTAACACACATCTGTCATCCAATCCCAGCAGAGTCACATGATTTTAACATGAACATATACATGCATCTTCTTATACAATGCATTTCGGCCAGCCCCATTGTTGTGGCAGACCCTCTACCAAGTTTTTTTTCTTTCCATTTTATTCATTATCCTTAGTAAGATGCTCTAGGAATCGGCCTCATTTCATCTTTGTTGCTTGTCCTCTTAGTTGTTTTCAGTTTCCTTTACAATTAGCCTAGGGGGTTTAGGTCAATTTTTCTTAGGGATCCTTCATCATTTTCAGTTCTGGGTTTGAAGAACAAGGGGCAAAAGGAGACTACATGACCCATACCTTTCAAATCTAAGTAGGTCTGGACAGTTTGGTAGTATTTTCCCTCTTTATTTCTCCTATTTTCCCCTTTCTTCTTCCTCTCTCGGTTCTTTTTTTTTTTCTATCAGTTTCCTCCCCCCGTTTTAGCCCCTTTTCCTTCCCCCTAAGTAGCTGCCCAACCTTCATTCATGATCTCAACTCTCTCTCACGTGTTCAAGAGGTATTCTTTGCTGGTTGTGGTTTGAATTTTTATTGGGAAAAAGGAGGAAAAGAGAGACATGCAGCTGCTGCAGGCAGACTTTGAGAAGAGGAAGGGTCACCTTCTCTCTCTCTTTGCATTTATACTTCATATAAACTGAGGTGGGGCGTTTGGGGTTGGGTTAGAGGTGTTCTTGTTCGTGTTTTAGTCTGTCTAAAACTGGTTTTACCCCTCCCTCTCGGCTCCTTAAGACAGCTTGATTGTTTTCCCAACTTTCAATTAGGTTGAGTCGCTGTCGATTCAGAAATCAGCAACGAAAACTGCGTCGACTCAGAAATCGGCAGCAACGGTGGGGCTATTTGGACCCCCATTTTTTCTCTCTCTTTTTTTGGTGTTTACAGTCCGTCAATGTGAACTTGATTGTGGTTGGATGTTCTCTCCCCTAATAGGATCACCTATATAACTCACTCAAATAGGCTAGTGAGTCTAACAACTTTTCCTTTAAGAGTATCAATTTCTCTCTATTAGTTTATCTCTAATTGGGTTCTTTCTTCATGGTCCATCTATTTTCTCCTGAGTCCGGTATTGTAGATCTTGACAATAAATACATTAATGCAAGAATACATGATTATGTGTGCAAAAAATACCTAAGCTGAGCTTAGTTGAAACTTTATCTCTAACTTTAAAGTCATTATCATTATGCATAAAAATGGATGCTTCGCAAAATAACAATCAAAGCCTTTGATTAATTGGAGTATATCAAAATACATCCCTGGGTTTATTAAATTTCAAAATTGTTTTTAGAAAAATAATTACATCAAAGGTGTTGCTACCCAATTTTTGACCCATGTTTTGATAAATTTTCAGAAAAATCCAAAAATAGCGAAAAACATTGAAAATCCAAAAAATACATTTTTAATACATCTGCATCGTTTTCAGCATTTTTAGCATCATCTCAAAAGAATTTAAATTTTCAAAGATATTTGGAACGCGTTCAACTTTTAACGCGTTATTTTTTAAATCATTGATTTTCCTTATTAAGTCGATGTTGATTTGCTTGTTTTCAAAAAATACAAAAAAAATAAGAAAAATCAAAATTTACAAAAAAAAGAAGTTGAGGGACCAATTTTGAAAACCTAGCAATATTTTTGCCTATAAATACTGGTCTTCAACACACACAAAGAAGGGGGCAATTTTGAAACATAAGAAAAATACAAAAAAAGAAAACCCTAACCCTAACCCATCTCTTTCCAAGGAGCGGCGCCTCCCTCCCTTTCCTCTCATCTTTTCCAAGCCGCCGCTCCCTCCCTTGGAAAAGAAAACCTCCACTACATACACTAGTCGTCCCTCTCTTGCTCCAGCCCCTGCATTTCCTTCCTTGTTGCCACCTCCCCCAGCCTTTCTCCCTCGGCTGAGCTCCCTCCTCAACTATAACCGCCTCACCATCTCCTCCCACTCTCCCTTGCCCTCTGCCAAACAAACCAGAAACCAACCACTCAAGCCTCCATCTCCCCTCAGCATTTCCCTCTCCAAGACAGCCTCTCAGCATCATCCCTCTCCTCTCTCAGCCGACCCATCGGCCTCCCTCTCCGGGTCAACGAACAGACCCAACCACAGCAGCAATCGCTCTCCTTCCACCTCCAACAGAGTCGTTCCCCGTCTCCTCAGGCCCACGGTCTCCCTCACCGGCCAGCAGCAATCCTTCCTCCCTCCGGCAGCGCCCGCAGACCCAACAGCCTCCAGCGGCGGCCCGAACACAGCGGCACCTACAGATCAGCAGCCATCCTTCCTCCTTCTGCCCGCTACCCGAAACGGAGGCGAAGAAGAAAAACCCATAGAAGAGCCAATCTGCAGTGAAGCAGATCTAAAGGAGAAGAGAGAGGGGCAGATCCGAAAACCATGAAAGAAGATTAAAACAGTTTGCCTGTTGCGTTTTTTTGGGTATTTTGCAGGTCACCGTCGGCGAGAAGGGGAAGAAGAAAGGAAGTCGTGACCGACCCTCCTGCTTGCCTGGGTTTTCTTGCGGCGGCGCGTGAACCCACGCGCCGCTAGTGGCGGTGGCACGTGGGGAGACGTGCCGCCACTGTTCCTGCGGTTGCAGAAGGCCTTCCCTGCAATTTCTGGAGTTTTAGGGGCTATTTTGTAAATTTTAAATTATCTAATGTAATTTTTGTTTAGTTTTGAATTTTTTACAATTTATAGTGTGGATGTACCAAAAGAAAAGAAAGAAAAGAAAAGAAAAAAAGAAAATATAGTGAAAGTGAATGTGTTGTATGTATTTTGTTTATGAATGTTTTTTTTTAAGGATAAAATTGCAAAGAATAAAGAAGAATTTAATATTTTGATTTGATCACGGATAAAGAATTATGAACTTACACGTAAGTCGTATTTTTAAAATTCGATGAAAGAACAGAATTTTTAAAACTTCTTTAACACATCAAAGCCACGAAGCAGCTTACCTCAGGTAGGGTGTGTTAGGGGTGCTAATACCTTCCCGAACCACAACCAGTTCCTTACCCGCGAATCTCTGACAAGATCAATATACCCGGGTTTCCTAGTAGCCTTCAATTAAATACTAGGTGGCGACTCCAACGAATCAAATCAAGCAAAATGACAACGAAAAAAATCACCAGCCGACGCCGCGCGGGTCACGTGCGACAAAAGGCACTTGCCTTTACTAGCTATCTTTCCTAAGAACTTATCACAATATCTAAGATATTTTTTGTATACAAGTATGGTTTATTTAGTGGCATGATAAGAATCATTTCACAACATGTTATCCTATTAAGCAACTTTATCAACTTATGCATAAGTTGATGAAGCTTAAGTTTGCTGAGCATTTAGGGTATTTATAATTGTCATATTAGTATGGACCAAGGTATCGTTATTTATATCCAAGCATTTAACCTTTTTTTGGTATAAGATAGGACCTATACCATCTAGTTTTTCTAATTTTCCATATTTTTTTAGGCCTAATTTGAATGTAGGCATGAATGAGTCTTGATTTTTCATTGGAAAATAAGGGGGTTTAAAAAACATATTGTTTGAACATATTCATAGTCATGCTACAAATTGTAATGAAATGAATAAGAACATAAAAAAAGCAAGATGCACTATGTAAAGGCTTCGGGCAAAATGTACAAAAATAATAACACATAAAGAGTTTGAGGAACAAACTTGGAGATCGACATGTTTTTTTAGAAAACCTGATTTGGTGAGGTTTTTAGACTCGATTGACTCAAGGAGAAACAAACCTAAAACTTATAGTACAGCTTCTAAATAGATGTAGAAGACAAAATTCACATGTTAAAAGACATTAACAAGCTCATCAAAGGGTCAAATAGTATGAAAAAGATAATAGTATGAATACTTCAAAATAATAGTACAAATGAGAGGATAACCATGGATAGCAAGATAAAACTAGATGTTTAATAATTACTAATTAGTGAGGGATTCAGGATATCCCAAAGTTCTAGTCTTTAATTGACAGAAAGCCCTATGTTCATGAATGTGAAAAGCAACATAGACTTACTTAACTCAAAACATCTTTGTTAAATAAATTGTAATAGCTTAAACATTATAAACATTCACATACCAAAACCAAACAAATCAAAAAAATCTCATACATGAATATGTAAAAGATAATTCCCTCATACATAAGCAAGGGCATTTGTCACATACACCGTAGCAAAACAAAATCACATTCATAAATAAAACAGGAATAACACATTCAATAACACAAATCAAAGAAATAGAAAAGCAAATACACATAAAATAACATAACTAAGAATTGGTAGATCTAGGGTATATCTAAACTGGTGAATCATAAGTCTGAATTGGGTAGGGTTGTTAAACGTCTAAGGTTTTTGAACCCATACCTTCTCTGATTAACTCTCAAAGCCCTTGGTTTTCTTTTTTCACCCTTTCTTAGTTTAGTTCTCTAAACTTTTAATTTTATCTATATTTTTTATCGTTCTCTTTTTTTTTTCCCTCTAATTGCCTCCCCTGAAACCCTAACTCATTTGCCTATTTATAGGCGAAAACTAAACTAAAGACACACGACACATGGTCTCTCCTAGACACTAGAATGAATGCATACAAATCTTCACTGTCTAACAATGAGGATAATCTGACAGCCTTGCATAAGGCTAGGATAAAGGTATATTGTTTTTTAGCAAAGGTACAAAGTGGATTAGCCATTAGTGTGTGGTGCAAGGATAGAGAGGTGACTTTGTCGTGGTTGTTAATATGGCAATGACGCTAAAATTAAGGTGAACAACAAGGTAAACGATGACAACATGTAGGGTGAATGACCTCAAAAGGCTTAAGCTCATAACAAGGTTTATAGACAAGGGTTATAGATAAGCAGATACAATAAGGATAGATCTTGCTAGGGTTAGTGTTTGGAAGAAAAAAAAGGAAATAATGACTAGTCAATTTTGGCAAGGAGACAAGATATAAATACCCATAGACAAAACGATATTGTTTTTGGATACCAAAGATCATATCATCCCTTTATATTCAGTGCATGTCTTTTACACTTTAATCCTCTTAGACTTCAATTTATGCAATTAAGGATAAATTGATTTGAACAACAACAAAAATAAAACTTCCTAATTGGGTCTCTGGTTGAAATCCATAGACCCTTTCAAGTTTATTTTTACATTATGGTTCCTATATCCTCAATTCTCTTCAATTAAAGTCAAAAGTGGCTATTAAATGGGAAATTTCTTCAATTTAGCCTTTGTCTAGGTTAATAGGACCTCCTAAGTTATGTAAATTTAGCATTTTGGTCCTTAATCCCTTAATTCTTTTAATTTTAGCCCTTTTATTTTTTTCAATTGTACCCTTAAAAAGGCATCCCTTAATAGTTTTGAAAAATTTTGTCTTGTCCAGCTTAAAACCAAAAACTTTGAAAAGCTTGATCTAAAAATTATCCTTGAATTTTTTTTCATATGTCTTGACTATTTTTTAAAAATCATTGAAAGGATAAAAATGGATTATGATAAATACGTTGGATAGAAATAATTATTGGTTGATAAAAGAGGCATTTGATTTGCATTGTGATCATTGGCTGGAATTATGGTGTCAACCATGCATAAAAGTGTGAATTTATAGAGAATTTATTAGTAAAAAACATAGAAAATTTTATGTGCATGAACGTTGCACGGAATCAACTTCTGACTCCTCGTGATTCAAAAAAAAGTTCAGGTGTATGTGTATTGGACAGTGTGTCAAAAAATATAAGAGGAGGAGAAGGAAAAACCTAGTTGGGCCAAATCAGGTACGACCATTTAGGTCAGTGCCCAAACAACAATAAGGGTGAATTTTCTTTTTTGTTGTACACCATTATTTTCCCCTAAGTCTTTTAAACATATATGTTTGAAAGACTTTAAACGATAAAAATAAATGAAAAATACTTCAACAAATGTTGTTATCCATTTTTTATCCCATAAAAAAATCAAGAAAATAAATCCAAAATTAGAAGAGGATACACATGAAGAAAGCCTTGAAGATTGTCTAAGTTGGTGGTGAAGGACTAGAATGTACAAGATTGGAAAAATTATCTCGGGATGTGAAGATTTTAATGATAATTGATTGGTGAAAATGATGGTTATATCCTTGATTGTAGTGTTTGGCTCTTCATTGGTGGAGAAATTAGTGATTGTCAATTATACATTGTCTAGAAATAACTATTGATTGAAAAATGAGGTACTTGATTTGCGTAAAATGTAATGTGCGTTCGCACTGCGATTATTGACTAGAAATGTGGTGTCAACCCTGCATTAAAATGTATACCGCATAAAATTTATAAATAAAAAGCATAGCAAGGCACAACATTATATTCAGACTTCTTAAAAATAAAAATAAAATTAGATATATGGGTATTGAACGGTGTTAAAAAAGATCGGAGAAGATAGAAAAAACTTATCCAAGCCAAGTCGGGTGTAACCATTTAGGCTAGGGTCCAAACAACATGCTATGTTCCATTTTAGAGTCAAAATCTTAAACAACCAATATGATCCACACACACACAGATATATATATATAACGTGAACGATGGATTTGGTTTTGGGATTTTGGCAAAACCTTGCACTTTTATCATTATTAGTATAATTATTGTTATTAATGATAGTATTTGATAATTGTGGGTGAGAGTGACTTGCAGGTTCCAGAGGAGAGGACTTACTTGATTGATTTGAACTAAAACCATCGTGGACAGAAAAAATCTGTCTTCTTACCCTCTACCTCTCCCAGGTGTTCATGCATCGCGCCTTTG
>Ga0307513_10005216_pt1 | contig 17215 bp, 20 predicted proteins | sample 15_EM_MG_FD_202174 | JGI IMG/M metagenome (GOLD analysis project Ga0307513, IMG submission 202174) | Populus trichocarpa ectomycorrhiza microbial communities from riparian zone in the Pacific Northwest, United States - 15_EM | ecosystem: Host-associated > Plants > Roots > Unclassified | place... | reverse complement strand
GAAGAGGGAAAGGTTTCCCAAAGGCAACAACGGTTTGACAAAATAAACGGAGAAATATCATATACACAGCTTCGCAGAAGACGCAGAAGCATCACTTCCAGCATGTACAAGCGTAATCACCACGTTCAGAACGAGCACGACTACCCCGAACCCAACGCATACCACCGCAGGCAATTTTGTTCGCGACGTCCACGGTGTCGATGCTGGCAGCTGATGCAGATAGCACCCAGCAGGGAAGATAAAAGCAAGGGCAGACGCAGCAACCCCACCCGCCACTTCGAGCACGACGCCCAAGTCACAGGTAATCAGTGCGACTGGATTGGATGGATCGGGTCAGAGTTCGCGCTTCACTTGTCGTCGAGTACACCAAAGAGAGAATCACACGTACTGAACATGGATGAGAACAGTAGGACAGTCGTGAATAGCACATGCCGCTGCTTGTTCCATGGCTCATGCGAAAAGAAGTACTGCTCGATCACCTGTACCGTGCGATCGAATTCGCACCTTCAGCCCAGCACAACTCACAAACTATTGCCACACGTACCTCTCGACAGACGAATAACTCCAGCGGGAGCGTGGTGAACATATTAAACCCAAAACAAAACCGTGCAATATTAATGAACAAATCGTCCGCGGGAAAATTATTCAAAATGTTGCCCTGCGTCTTGTCCGTGAACACGACGTAGCCAGCGACGGCGAGCGTCAAACACGAGACGAAAGAAATGGCCGTCGAGATATGCGTAACCAGCGCAAATCGATCGAGAGTAGGTGTACGGAGGTCACCATAGATGAGTAGGCTGTTATGGTGGCACACGAACGCGAAGGAGATAACCCCGATTGCTTGGAAGATGCCCCAATTGATGAATGTAAACCGTACATTGGGGTCCCCCCGAAGTTCGGGCGCGACGCGCTCGCTTTGTACGATTACTGATATAACGATGATCACCATCCCAAGCAGCGCAAAGGCCGATGCTCGTGCGAGTTTCGAGATGTCCCGGTAGAGCGACAAAGGGAACGAGATGCATGTCGTACATAGGGCGATGATGAATTGGCGATTGGTGAGGAATGTATCCTTGATCGGGGGAATCAAGGAACGGAGGACGTGCGGTATTGTGTCTCCTGCCTTGAATCTCAGAGGAATTTCCATTCGCAAAAGGTCGAAACTCACCAATGATGATTCCGAATGCACACATGCCTGGCGAAGAGATATAAAGTTAGGGGCGATAGGCATTCCGAAGGGTGTTACTGACCCCCGAATGCAAATGAGAATTGAAAGAGTGACACGGTCGCTCGTCCTGTAGCACCAAAGCAGTGACTCATCATCCCGATGTAAGAGTTTTGTCCGCTCATTTTGGCGTTGATTACTATTAGGCGTATAGTCCAGTCCGTGACGAGGCAGAGTACGACCAACAAAATAAGGCCTGTTACAAAGCCCGCTTGCGCGATGGCGTACGGTAGACCTATGATAAACCGCTAACTCAGTACTCACCATCCCCTGGTCCTATTGAGCGCTACATACCAATGATACCTACACCCTCACGAAACTCGCCTCAGTTTCATCACACATTACAAGCAAATCACTCACCGGCCCCGAGAATAGCATTGGCCATATTAGCCACAGAGTCAATAAGACTCCCTCCAGCGGTTCTTTTCTTCGCTAGCTCCTCTAGGTCAACTTCCTCTCCCCCACCGCCTCCATTTTCCATCGAGATCCCGCGCGTGGTGGCGGGACTGCGTAAATTCGCAGTATCCAACAGACCAACCAAAAGTGGCATGCTCTGTCCCGAGCGTTCGACGTCCCCAAGGCCACTGCGTGTCCGCGCATGCGAGAGCTGTTCGAGCGCTGATTCGTCCAGGTCGTCCTCATCCATCTCATATTCTGCCCAGACATTCAGGATACCAGTACTATCTAAATAAAGTTGGTTACGTACCCAATTCGCGACTTTGTAATGTCGACCGCAGAGAAGGGGCCACGACGAGCGGTTCTTCTGCAATCCGGGGTTTGCCTGCATCCTCCTGGCCCTTGGGATATCCCCTCTCTTGTGTACGATCGTACCCCGGCCGGTAATCAAACGCGCTCTGCTCCTCGTCATGAATGTCAAAGTCTTCGTTGCCGCCGTGTGCCTCCATCAACGGCTCGCGGTCCGAGTCACGCTCCATATTTTTACAGTGTATTTGTAAAGGAACGGTGTCAATTACAGAATTTTGGGATTAATGGGTGAGTGAGTAAGGGGGCGAGCGTGGGTTCTGTTTGGTGTGTGCCACGTGGACTCACACTTACTCTTGCCCAAATGGGAGTTATCACGTTCAGCAAATAAGAGTGTTTAGGGTGCTGCCCAGAACGCTTCGAAGGCTCCAGGGCCCACGGCAATAAGTTCCGAGTGGTTGTTGTCTGGCTTTTTGGAGCCTCGCCTTTGCCTCCATTTGCATCTTTGCATTGGGCTTTCGGTTACGGTTCCTTGAATAGACGACTTTATGACAGGATAGGAAGAGAAGCTCGGTTTGAGCCTGGAATGTCCTTCACTACGCAATGGCCTGAAAGAGAAGGTGCTAAGTCCACGACAACCGAGTTAGGGACCAGAAGACCTATACGCCCGAAAGGAGGGATGGTTAAGTGGCCTTCGACTTTTACGGCTTCGAGGTCAGAGATGCCCCTTTGGAAGACAGAGGGTTACACCTGCAGGTTGAATAACTGCATACGGTGAATATCATCCATGGCTACAGGACAAGAAATAGACTTGGTCAAGAGCTTGATCGTACGGTATGGGGTCTTTGGACCCATTATTGATAATTGCGGTTATCATGGCGCAGAGTCGGCGATGTGCTGCGTCAAGTGCTGCAACTAAGCAGGTCGGTATCGCATTCATAGGTATCTGCATGCGACATTTACTGGGAAGCTCGTCTCATTGTCTCGAGCTGTGGCTCTGAGGGTTACTCGGCCGGGAAGGTGAAAAGTCACTGCCTGGATTTGAGAGATGGGTGTATGGTCTTATGGGCCGTGTGCACCCATCACTGTTGACCAGCTCCAGCCCACGGCTCTCATCCGTGAAGCAGGGAAATCACGCGTGTATCTGAGTGGTCTGCTTTGCGAGTACACCATCGTAAGCATCAAATCCGACATAACGCCTTTCTTTTCCAGAGCTTCGCTGTCGTTGATTAGCATGAGACACCCAATTCCTCCCACTTCCTGGGACCGCACAGCCAATTTTGGCCTCGACCCCCCACCTTCTGTTTAAGTCCAGAATATTTCATCTAGGTTCTAGTTATATTTGGGGACGGTCGCATGGTTAAAGGTGAATAAGTAAACCATGATCCTGGCGGGCTACCTGAACGAGTATAATACTATTCCTCTAGCTTCAATGATCTGGTTTAAGCCCACGACGTCGTTGCTCTTGGTTGCCGTCGTCGCGCGTCACTCAGTCCCATTGATCCTTAGTGCTCTTTGTCTTAGTGAATATCATGAAGGGATGGCAATTTCTGTGCAAACAAGGGAAGCAGCACAGATGCCGGAAACTCCTTACATGCTAATGGACTCCCACTCTACTGTCTTGTTAATCAAGAACAAAAAGAGCGATAGCCTGGCCAAAACGGGGTTCCTATTACGGGAGCAATAGAATCGTGTGAGCCGGTAGCACGTAGTCCTCAGTAAGAATCTTAGTGGTCTGCCGGATCTGCGAAGGTGTTGGGAATGCAACAGGGAGGCCATCGCTGGCCAACGATAGTATGTCACCGTTCAAGATTGTGCCTTTGATATATCCCTACCAGGCGTATAGATATCAGCAGGCGATTTTTGCGTACTCTATGTGGCAAAATCGAAACCTACCTGGATGATGAGAGACATGAGGACCGCCTGCACCTCTTCGGCTTCCCAGCCCTCATCGACATCGTATGAGAGTCTGAAAGCAACGCTTAACCAATCGAATGGGATAATCGCCGGATCTTCGAGGATAGTTTGGACTTCTTGCACTCTGTCATTCCCTTGTTCAACCCTACAAACGGGTGAGCAGGGCGTGGGGTACGTACGTTCTCCGAACAAGGTTCCTCCATAGTAGCACAATACACTTCTCCTTTAGCACTGCGTGGATCCACTGCTTCAAGAACCAGGTCATTGTATCCCAGGAGTTTAGCGCGATATTAAGGGCAATAGCATCCCCCGCCTTCATCGCTGAAATAACAGGAGTGAAGTACTGATCAACTTGGAACAAGTCAAGTAGGTCTTGAGACGGGAAGATGCCTAGTGGGATGGCAGCGGCACAGAGCTGGATGAAGATGCACCTAGAAGAATAATCTCAGGAAAGAGATGCGACGATTCTCGGTGAGACTTGCCGCTTGTTCTTGAAATGAAAGTTGGGACATTGGGAGAAGGCATCCCTTAACATTGGGTACGCCTATCAATGGGAATAAATTCAAGCACGAGAAAGTTAGGCACGCAATACTCACTGCTCCTACTCTCTGTTCTGCCAAATGCCATTTCCCTGACCAGTAGCAGTATCGTAGCCGCTCTGGAAGCGGGCATTGCTCGAAGTGTTGATTGAGAAGAGGCGCGAGCTGCTTGATCATAGACGTTATGTTGGCAGATACATTCAACTGCGATGAAATGAGCGACATATGAGTGCTTTGTGGATTATGGGCGTACTTGAAGGTTGAGCTTGATGCTCAGACCTGCAAGGAGCAGGATTGACTCTTTATGTCGCTCGTGCGCATTAGCACCATTACTCAAAATATTTTGAAGAGAACGCATCTCCTGCGCAGCTGCGGCCCGCTTCTCTCCTGTCGGGCCGAATTGGTCCGCCTGACGATGTTTCCTCAGAGACTGAGTGAAACGAGGAGACAGTAAGCCATACCTGTTCACATACGCTAACGAATGTTGTAACTACTCGTCTCAAAGCTGGGAAGAACCAAGGACCACGGTCCGCGGGAGAACGGAGGAGAAGATTGCGGATTGGGCTAAGCCGACAGGCGTCAAGCAATTACAAAATTCGCTCATAGCCTACCCACGTCATCACGTATCGCATCTGTTCGGCCAAAGCAGCCCAATCGCCCTTGGGCCACGCACGAATGACTTTGAACCATTTGTAGAGTGGTTCTGCAAGCAGCCGATCCCGTAGTTTAAATCCGTATACGCGGTTCTCCAAGTCCGACTCCTATTGACGCGTCAAGGTCGCGTTTACCATTGCCTCAACCTGGGCTGAGCGTACCCTGACAGAGCGAATGACAATTTCGGCTGGTTCAAGTTCGCCAGGAAGGATGAAAGCGGTCGCGAGTTGATCCCAATCACCGGTTTCGATGCATTCGTTAACAAACTCGAGAAGTTCATCAATCTTGTCCATATGGAGGCAATTAAGTTCTGGCCCAGCCTCCATATGGTATGATTCAACCGGTTGGACCGCGCGACGTTATATCTATACCCCAGCGCACAAGGGACGTGCTTTCCTTGCGCAACATGACCCAAAACGACGGATGGAAGCACTGTCTTGGCCCTCAGACGCTTTGGCAGCTCCATGACACGATCCTTACCCAGATAGAGAAGATACTTGAAATTCGGTATGTCCTGAGACTGAAGTTTTGCCATCGCCTCTGTTTGCTAACCAATCCCCACAAAGAGTTGTTACAGAATATCAGATGTACGTTGGGTTCGCTTCTTCGACGGCGCCCCTGCTGACGGCTGGACGCTGGTTTTGTCTCCAGTCTGGAACGCGTTAATCAGGAGTAAGTGTTTTAAGTTTTACTCTACATCCCTAACTCATAATATGGTCATAATATTGCCCTCTTTTACAGAATATCCGGCATGAACACCGCCGTGGATGGGCTCATGCAACCGACCCGGTCCTCCCGGGGAAAACTACAGCCGGAACCGCACCCATTGGGTGATACAGTCCGCGATACGGTGATGAGTGGCATCTTGAGGCAGCTCTGTGATGTCGTACAGCAAGGTGGGACGACTTCTCCCGCGAAGCAGAGCATTCTAATGGAGCGGACAGAATTCGTCGCGAGTAAAGAGCAATACACCGCCTTAAAGCAAGGGCTGGATGAATTCAGAGAGGCGGCGGGCGTGAGTGTAACGCAGCCTTTTCCCGAGAACCTCCATTGATAATTCATATAGAAACTGCGTCAGTCCCGTCCGGCACCAGAGGAGCAGCTTGAGGAGCTGGACGCAACTTATTTGACTGCTCTGAGACGGTGTCAGAATGCGAAGGACGTATATGATGCGCGCTGCAAGGTAAGCCATGAATGGCAGTGGATAGCATCAGGGTCGCTAATACCTGCCAGTCATTCAATCAACATCAAAACGGTGGGTGCATAAGTTTGTGGGGTTGGCATGAAACCAATGCGCCTGCAGGGTCACCACGGAAACGGACCCTCATAAAGCAGCCGAAGCATCTACGGAATGCGTCTACGGCATCATTGCTTAGTTTGGATGATCCAGATATTAATACAGGTGAGGGAACTCCTAGTTAACAGTATACTTCCTGTTGAACGCGTCTTGTAGCAGACCATGACTACCGAAAAGCGATCATGTCCGCCAACAATCTACGAGCGAGACGAACATCACAGTATGATGCGGGATATAACGTAAGATCACTGGGTGCAACCGGTATTGGTGCACCTACTCAGATCACTTTTGCCGGATTTTACAGATTGCCTCCAGCCTCACTCTGACCTGTCTCAATCTAATTAAGCAAACCCTGGTTTCTCATTCGCAAGCGTCAACGTAAGCCGTTACAGTTTGTCAATACCCCAGATTGGTCAATGTGTCCTAGGCAACGAGCCACCGCACAAGCACGGCATTTCGCAAAGTTTGAAAATGCCCTCTCTGCCTGGTCACTTGATGTCGATGTTCCAAGGCTTTGTTCATACATTTCACAAGAACGGGAGCTTATTCCACCTTTGGTCCTGCGGCATGACTTTACTTTGGTACAAGGCTCCGTTGCTCTGAATCTCTTCTGCCCCTAACGAAGCTACAATAGGGATGGATGAAGCGAGTCGTCTTCTGTGTGAGTCTTGTTCGAGATTCCGTCACAACCATTTGCCAAAACATGATGGTGCAGGTTCCGTTCTCTCATCTCCAGTTTGGACTCGACTCTGTTCCAGACATTGTCAAGGTTTGCATTAAGCGATGCATAACAGTCCTAGAAGGAGGACAGTGGGATGCAGCTGAGGTTTACAAGTTTGCTTCGGTAGGTAACGTTGTTTCTTCTGCCTTCGGAGTCCCTCATGATGGTATTTCAGGTCCCGAAACTGTCCACGGCTCGTTTTGAGGGTGTCATCGTTGGCATCGAACAGATGGATGACATGGCTGCTGCGATAGGCACGGTGGAGGAGGCTCTGGGTGTTTTAAATGTGCCTTTTTTTAAATATTGTTGGGTCTGAAGCTGACTTGTGGTTTTCAGTACCTATTTTTTAGCCTCCCTTTCCCCTTCCTCCGCCTCAACGAAACTGTAATCGCTAACCCAGAAGGGATTAAGACTTGTTCGTATCTATCTTCATACTTCCTCTCTGTTCTCTGACTTCCCCTACAGGGTGGCAAGACCCTAGTGATTCCCGCCCCATAGACCTTCTATTCAAATTAGGTAGCATGGATGTTCTCTCTGAGCGGATACTCAAGTATCTCCTCGAGGAAATCTCCAATATCCTCCATGCCGCCATGGATCTCCACATCGTCGACGTCGCCATGACCTGGGCTCGACCGTTCTTCCAAAAACCACAACCAAGTAATGCGGAGGTACGTTTCTTACCTCTTCCCTCGTAGATGTACGCCGATGAGTGTTCGTTGTAGACAATGGCCATGTCGGTTCTCTTCCGCCGCGCACTGATGATGTCCAAGAACGACCCCAGATGGATGGCAATTTGGTCCTCGCAAGCGACAGCGGCGACACTCCGACCTCGCCGTACAGGGCTGAGGCACAACTCTTCGTCTACTATTCCCAAAACCCATTCCCGCTCTACTTCCACTGCCGGGGTGGCGGCGAACGCTTCTGCGCCCGTAACGAGGGCCTCGACGCCGCAAGGTCCCTCAAAGTCTTCAACTCTCAAACGGAGCCTCATATAGATACTCGATTCTACCGGTTGTGTTCTAGTTAGATGAGCCATAATCGCTGTTCTTTTTGATGTTCATGGGGTGTTATGCACGGGTAGCGACGATATATTACTCTCATATTATTATTCCAGAACAGCCTTAAGCCGTATCCTTGCCCTCGAGGGCGGATTATTAGTGACCCCACTGACATAAAAGTAAGTACCAAACAAAGAGACAAATAGAGGATAATGATTACAAAGAATGGAAATGACAAATTCACGCGACTTAGGGGTAATCAGGGAAAGGAACGAGGCGATTGCAGTGGACGGTGGTTGCAAGAATGCGGAGGACAGTAAAGTATGCGAGAATGTGATGCAAGACGCAATGTCCATGTTTGAAGGGTAGAACTGAGAGATTATGAACTTCGAGACCCGAGACCGAAGGACCAGCCGGAGCCTCGTGCTGGCTGAGACTCTTCTTTGGCGTGCATGACTTCCGCGTACAGAAGCTTGTACTTGACTAGTTCGCCCTCCATCTCTTCTTTTTCAATCTTGGCAATAACGAGCTGCTTCTGCACTTCGGTCAGCATAGGGGAGTCATACGTTGATCGGAACACTCACAATCACGCCGCAATGTTCCTCGCTAACAGTCGCTAAAGCGTCTTCAAGATTTTTGCTGGCGAGGATCCAGTCAATACGTTGTTCTGTTAGAGAGATCGAGAAGAGGACTCACACTTGAGCCTTGAGTGTCCTATTCTCATTACGCATATGATCCATCTCGATAAGGTGGGCAGTTTGTGCTTTCCTCAGCTCCTTATACTCGGTCGCATAGTTATCCAGCTGGAACGGCGTGATTCTGACCCTACTGGCATCCCGCACAAAGTCATCCACACGGAATTGTGGCTCATCCTGTTCCCCATCATCTTCTATTTGGTAGCAGTCGAGCAAGGAAGTTTTGAGGTAATCGAGGCAGGCATCAAAGTTTTGTTTGAGCAGGGCGGTTTCGTTCTTTTGCAATAGGAGGATGGAGAACGAGAATATTGCTTCAATGCCGTTGGCTAATATGTGGTCAAAAATTCGGAAGACCATCTCTAAGGGGAACCTGTTCAGCAAGTGTCAGTTTGGGGATGGGCCAGGCAGGTATGGAACACACCGATATGCAAACAAAGTTAGGAACCACTGTGAGCAGTACATGCTCGATTTGACTCCTTGTCGAAGGAAGTGAGTGTGCAACACTGGGAGCATCTCCTCGATGAGTCGGTCAAATTGGAACAAGCGAAGTTGAAGTCCAGGCATTTCCGGAAGAAAATGCGCTCGTAGGTCATATGAATGCATTAAGCGGACAAACTGAGAAAATGCCTCTTCGTCAGGGCTAACAAGGAGCAGAGGTGCCACGATAAACGGCAAGCCCTGGCAGTACCCGCACTCTGGATCGTACCTACCCATCACATTAGCTTATCAGCACGACAAAATACGAGCACGCGCACAAAGAATAGGCCTTGAGGACGTTGAAAAGCGACTCTTGGCCAATTCCGTGCCCATCCATGAAGAAAGCGTGATGGGGGAATGTGCGTCCCAGATCACGTTGAATGGACTTCTCGTGTGGGCTAGCTTGCTTCAACAGCGTGGCGTATGTTCGTTCTAGCTCCGCGTCTTTGGATCCCGACCTAGGTTTCAAATGAACAGACGGGTCTGGAGTGAATGGAGCAAGTCGGGACCCACATTAGCTGCCATACCATACCACGTAATGAAGGTGGTATTCCCGCTCGGATCGCGGAGGCCAGTTGTTGTGGTTCCGCTTGCGCGAAAGAGGCAAAGTCTGCCATTACCAAACCCCAAAAGTCTGAATGCCGACATGAGCTGAACTCTATGATGAAGATTGAATCAATAGAACGCACCCCAGTCTATCTCCTTTGTCTTCTCTTCTTGCTCTTCGGCTATCTTCCGCGTGGACTCAAACCCTTCCTTGAGCTTAACCTTGCCATCCAGACTTGCTCGAGATGCTCTTGACGTATCCTTCTCGAGTCTCGCTAGGATAAAGTCTGCACCTGGTAGCCCATTTGCTGACCCATGAGCATTCGCAGGACCATCCTCGAGCTTGCCATTCTCTGCCTTTGTACCACGTGAGTCTTGGAAATAGGAGAAAGAGGTTCTGGGTGTCTGAAGGGATTGCTCGTCCTCGGTCCCATCATTCCGCGAGACTGAACTTAGTCGGCGGGACTTTCTTGTCAGTGGTGGGGATGGGGAAAGCGGAGGAGGCGCTGACAGTGGTACTGTCGAAAAGCGGGTGTCGTCGACTTCTTCCATGGATAGCTCCTGCATGTTTCCATCCAAAGACTCGCCTGGCCTTGCAGTTGATGGGTCTTCCTTGGCATGCAAAACGGAAGTAGAGAGGCCAGTAGCGGCAGTTGACATCACCGACTGTATGCTGTTCTCTGGTGCATACGTAGGCGACAGGAGGGCATCGAGCGGAGAAGGGGCTGACGAGGACGACGGTGGCTTAGCGCTCACTTGACTTTTCGCAGCCATCTCTTCTGGTGTACTTAATCCTGTAGATAGCACAACTACCTTCGACGACGAAGAAGGGGTGTCCTGTTGTCCCGCTTCCGTGGCTGCCGTTGCTGACACCGTCACGGTCAACGCCATCGACTGCCCGCTCCTAGTCTACTGGGAAAGGTGGACTTGATGCGACACTGAGTAGGGGTAAAGCCGCTCCCAAAAGAAAACGCCGCAGCAAATCCAGGCAGGGTTGACGTGACAGGGTCCAAAGGTCGAAAAGCGATGTTCACAATCAGAGGCAAGGACGCTGACAAGATGGCGCACAGAGGGGGGAACTCCATTTTGTGCCACACAGAGAGACTAATAGAAATCCATCATCACAGTCCTAATTTACAATCCATTGTAACCCTAAGCAGTATTAATCTCATGGGGTCGCTCCCCTGACGGGTATGGAGTCGAGGCTAGACGTGTTTATCAGTGCTCGAATCTTCATCGGGAGTTTAGCTACAGACCGATCTGGCCTCGACCTGGGAGGTCAGAGTGCCCTTCAGACGGATCTGGCCACAATGTCTGTGTTGCCTTCCGTCTGTATCTTGTCCTTGCTGTCAATATCACTGGGGTCGTCTCCTTCTGTTTCTGCTTCCCGAAGCTCAAAGTCACTCTCGTCGACTTCCTTGAAACCTTGGAAGGCACCAGGAGACGGCCAAATACGGTTGAGGATATAGTAGACAATTGCGGATACACCAAATCCAGTAAAGAAAGACATCTGGTAGACCCGTGTGGCTTCAAGAGGTACGGTTTGGCCGGCTGTGATTGTGTGTCATCAGCAGGGCCAATGTTAATGAGGGGCAAACAAGAGGTCACTGACTGGCACCTGCAAAGCCAACGACGTTGATAAGGATTCCGGCAATGTATGCAGCATACGCCTTGGGGTTAATGCCGTAGACGTAGTAGTACCACGACTGCTTCGACGAATTATAGAGGTCGGCCACACGGTAGTGCCCCATGCGGACGAAATAGTACTCGGTAATCTAGTGTCATGATTTCAGAGAGGGAGTCTGAGGGCATGGGCCATGACCCAAAACACGCACCATGACACCGGCAATGGAACTTAAAAATACTGAATATGCGGACAGGTAGGAGGTGAAGGTAGCGCCGTCCTTGAGCAGGTTCCATGGGCACATGGCGAGCCCAACAATTGCAGCAACGAAGCCCCCACGGCGAATGTTCTAAGAAAAACCGAAGTGTCAGCTAATCCTGAGCAAAGTGTCTCGAAATATTCAAATGCACCATGAACCGAGGCATCAACGAAGTCAAGTCGCAACCAGCCGAAATACTGTTTGCAGCGATGTTCGTACCGAGCTAGAAGGCAAATCGCTGTCAGAAGCAAAGCCTCCAGAGGGAATATATACGCACCTGCGCGAGGATGAAAGCGGCCGAAATGAACCAGACCCCAAACCTCGTCGCACTACTCGGTCCATTCCCATTTGCATCAGGCTCCAAGAATTTCCCGAGCAAATTAATCGGATTCCAAATCGACTCCCCATAGATCACGGTGCTGGACGAGCTGACAATGATACCCATAAAGCTGACGACGATAAACCCGAGTGGCATGGCTATGAGCTGCGGCAAGGCCGCTGCACTGGGAGTTGTGGCTCGAGAAGCAAAGTCAGGAGCATTGACCGCGAGAGTAGCCATGTTTGAGATGCAGGACATGAGCGAAATGACCATTGCCCAGCCAAGGTCCGGGCCATGCAGTGTTCCTGGCTGCTGAATAATCGGGCCTACGCCTTTGGCCTTTACTATTACCCAAATGAAGAACGTGAAGCCCGCAATCGGCACGAAGATTGCCTTTACGGTGAAGAGGTGGCGGCTGGAAGGAGCTATGAGCTTGACAGGAAATATTTGGAGAGGGGCGTCGCGCTTACATTTTGTGGAGGGGAAACCATAATGCAGGTAATGAGATGAGCCAGAAGAGGAAGAATCCCACGAAGTCGCGAGTGTTGGTCCCACTAGATTCAGGCATGGTGTTCTCTGCACTGGTTGGTAAATGATTAGCAATGTGAATCTGGAATGCGACGCACTAAGGGTCCAAAAGCTAGGCCACATCGCCCGTAACATTTGTGTCATACAGTTGCCGCCAATCCATGCCTTTTGGTGAATCAAATTAGCCACTGAAGTGAAATGAGAGAAGGTCTGAATTCAACTCACCTGGACACCATACCAGACACAAGCCATGACACCTCTGTTGAGTGTGCACCAAAGACTTCCCCAGATTCCGAATGATGTTCTCGCGACAACGGGAAAGGTAATATGGTGAACCGCGCCGGGTCTCGCGTTGAGTACGATGAAGGGGGATATGCAACCATAACCGAGCCACACGCAGATCCAGGCCTGCCACCAAGAGAGTCCCAGTCCCACCATAGAGGACACTATCATCCAGGTATTGAGGTTGTAGCTATCTGAAATCCAGCTGGTGGTTGTCAGCAGCCGGCTTTATCGTTGAGAATGCGAAAGCGTACAAGGCAACGAAGTTCCAAGCCCGCCATGTCCGGTTCTTGGGAGGTACTGGTCGGAGGTCGGTGTTCTGGCGGGCGTTGGTGAATCCATGAGTTTGCAAAGCCGCTCATTGGACGCACACTAAGAAACAGTCCGGACTGGGACAACCCATCTGGGTGGTCGACCTCGATGAGGTTTATGAAACGCTTGAAACCGCTCATCTTCGGGCGTTGCCCGGGACCGCCTGGAAGGAGGGAGTACCGTACAGAGGGTCGTCTGAGAGACCGCAGCTGGCCGTCGTCGGGTAAGCAATTTGAGGAGAACTGGGGGTCTTATACCCACAAGGAGGAGCTCCGGAGGCCGCATGTATTCTTTTCAATCGGAGAAGGACGGAAGATAACGCTTTGAATACTAGTTACGCAAACATATGGCTAAAAAACGCATCAGCTGCTTCTTCGGTCAGGGAGGGGCGATGCCGCGAGTGAGTGCATCGGAGTCCGCTCACCGCTCGTCTGCGCGAAAGCGGGAACCGTGTGGTAAACCTCGGGACGCCTCGGGTCAATGTGGACGTTGCACGGATTAATAATGAGTCCCGCACGATTGTTTCATCCGCCTGCGCGGTGCGAAGCCGAATCGTCTAATCGAGTTGCCGGCTCTGCCCGATGCTAGATCGATGCGAGACATCAAATTATTGTCCAAAAATAAATGCAGAAGACTTGCCCAACTCCTATTCACTACCCCACAGTATTCATAACTCAAGTCGGTCACCCTCTCCTTATCATCGTCGAATGGAAACAGGGTACAAGCACTCGTTCTGAGCCCATAAGTAACAATCTCTCGATTTTCACTAGACGCCTACGTACATCGTTATATCGTTATACCTTGGTTACTCGAACTCTCAATCCACATTCCCGCTTGCCACACTTTCGCCATGTAGCAAGGCCATATGTAATATTCCCACAAGCTAGATTAGCTCCTTGATCTCCGCCTTCTGTTCCTGATTCGTCATACCCTGAAGACAATTCAGGTTTTCTATAAGCACCTATAATTGTCCAGGGCCTCCGAGGCGATTGACCGAGAAGCGCGTAAGGCTCCCTATCTCCGACAGTCCAGAAGAATTCGGCTTTTTGGACAGCTGGACGTGAAAATCTACATTCTGAGAAACATACTTGTAGTCTTCTCTGGGACATGGCCCCTGTATCGTTTGCAGGTTAAACTCTTTCAATGGTGTGAAGTACCCATGGTTGCGCCGATCAAACACGATGCGTTTGACGTCGTCAAGGCTGGCTGTATTCGCGGTGATAGACGTGAGTTTGGGCCATCCCATTACGGCCCCGTTGAGGATCGTCTCTTCGAGCGCCGTGAGTGGCAAGGTCTTGAGTGTAACGGCATTGGGGAATAGCTGCGTGAGTTTAAGGATCGTGAGGGAGGCGACGTCGTTGGGGCCGGCAGAAGCAGAGTCAATTCCGATTACGACACTGCGCACTTCCAACAGAGGGGTGGGATTGCCTCCGAACACAAAAGAATGGCTATGCAAGAGTAACGTGACTGTGACTGAATCAAGTTTGGGAAATCGGCAATGTTCCATGAATTCCCATAGAGTCAGGGTCTCGATCTTCAGCTCCAGTTGCACTAAGTTGTCAAATTGGATCGGTACTGGAGGGCGGAATGGGGATCTAATGACAAATTTGCGGGCAACAAGGCGAGTGAGTTGAGGAGCAACTAGACGAATGACAGCAGGGAATGTATCCATCGGTGGATCGCCGAAAACTGTGGCATTGTATGGTCCTAGGAGCAGTTCTTGTAGCCCGGGGAAGTCGAGGGGTTGATCGTATAAACGCAGCGACCAGCAGTCGAGGTGTCTCAATCTCGGAAATTCCCCTTGAAGGAAAGGACCGTTGACTGCTTCCTGGCCATCAGGCCCATAGGTAACGCGCAGCTCGAGTGATTCGAGTAGCGGCGCGGTGGACCAGCGGGAAAGGCAAGTCACAAGTTGGGAGTATTCGCCCAGAAGAACCACCCCTCCACATCTGTGAATGTGAGGGAGAAATAGCGAGGCGAATGTCTGCTCTTCGTCTGCCTGAAAGATTATAGCTCGAATATTGAGAGGAGCTTGTTGGGATCTCTCGAGGAACAGCTGGCAGAGTTCAAGGTTGTACTTCCTTTGAGTTTGGAAAGTTATAAAGTGCCACAGGAGTGGGTCACCGAGAACAACCGTTCTCCAATGGTGCGAGACATGGGAGAGGGGAAGCTGTCCCAGTGGAATGGGGGGGACGAGGGTTCCAGATCTGGGGTGTACTGCTACTTTCCGGAATATGGTGCAAAGGATCTCGTCTGGGAGACGCTCGGTGTTCCCGAGTGGCTGAGGACTCTGAGGCAGCTGCATCTTCCGGGATCAGGCTTGCAATGAACTGATGAGTTCAGGTGTATCGTGAGAGAGCGATAATACCCACCACAGCGCTTTCCTACCGTCGTTGCGTCGTCGTTGGAGGTCAAGGGGGAATCGCTGGGCTGAGGGTTGTACTGCAACCCCACCATCTTCGTCTTCTATCAAGCCCCTGGCTGGTTCTTCTGCCCCAACGTGCCAATACTGACACTGTCCTTCTTCGTCCCCTGCGGCCGAGTCCAAGTGTACTTTGAACTCGCACCACCCTCCCCATCTGATGTCCTCCACGCGCACCGAACAAGAACGCTACGAATCCTTACTCAAACCAGATACGGACGCTGTTGAAAATTTCCGTAAACAATATCGTCTCTATCGGTCCGTTCCTGGCGTACAGCGAACCATCACAGATGGAGAACTGATGGCTGCTTGCGCGTTTCACACGTATGAACAGTGCGTATACTATTCAATAAATGGGGAATGTAGCAAGCACAAATGCCTTCGTTCGAGGCAGCTGCCCTGTGAGGCGGGGATCGTTTTAAAGGCCAATGGGTTCTAAAACCCGACGCACAGCCTAAGATACAGGGAAGTGAGGAGAATATCCGGCCGTGCGCGTTCACGCGTACTCGGGACATTTGGCGGAAAGCGCAGTCACAGGGTTCGATTTCTATATCGTAGTCTTACGGACTATCAACGGACTATCAACGGACTATCAACGGACTATCAGAGGTTTGGCACACGACGCTTAGCTGGCCGAAAGGTAAAGAACACCTCTTTGACCTGCGCTTTGTCGCGCTGAGAAGTGTTTGGCGTAGGCTGTGGGTCCGAATATGGATATTCGGCCTATGAAAGAGACAATTGCCTACTGAACAGCTCGTATAGGACGAGGGTCCTATCGAAATGGACAACATTGATACCATTGCTCCTCTCTTTCGAGCCGAGTGCCCCATGAGCCGTGTCATTGATATCATCTTCTAAAGATTCCCTCGAACCACCGCAACGGAAGACGCCTGCCGTACGCAAGCCTGCGCCAACACAAAGCGATGGCGAACCATCCTGAAAGAATACAACCAACTGGAAGTCGCCTACTCGCGCAAGTTCCCCGACGCCGTCTTCCCCTCGAAACCCACTGGGGCAGGGCGGGGCAAAGGAAAGGGCGCGTTCACGTGGGATACGCTGATGGCGGACTATGAGACGCCTGCGGAGGACCGGAAGCTCCTGGCACTGCTCTGGCCCCATGTGCGCGAGATGGGCCATGCGAAGGACGATCGGGCGATTTGTGTGGGCTATTTTGCGGCGAATGTCGTATTAGGGTTGGTGAGTCGTGTTCTGGCTTTTGAAGAAGACACACCGACATGTCTTTTACATGGACAGGATCAAAATCGTGCTGCTACGCAATGTAAGGGGCACCTCAAGTCGCTCAACCTACCTTTGGATGCGAAGGAGGTAGCAAATAGACTTCAGATCATATTGAATGGGATTGGACCTACCTTTGGGACCATCATCGAAATGGAGGAAAGGAAGAGCAAGATCGCCCAGACGCCTGGTAAAGGTAAAGGTAAAGGTCGGGTAGGGTTGCCTCTAGGAGTTAAGAGTACGCCAAGCAAGACACCTCTGAGGACGGCGAGAAGCCAGGGGTTGGTGAAAGAGTCGTCACTCAAACGACCGAGGGAGGCGGTGGAAATGGACAACAGAGCGCTACGAACACCAAAGCGCATGAGGGTAGATTTAACAACGCGATCTGAAACCTCAGTGGTAGAAGAGAGCGACATTGCAGAGGCTCCTCCATCGTCCAAGGCGGAGGTGGAGAGCATAGAG
>Ga0307513_10005215_pt1 | contig 17216 bp, 11 predicted proteins | sample 15_EM_MG_FD_202174 | JGI IMG/M metagenome (GOLD analysis project Ga0307513, IMG submission 202174) | Populus trichocarpa ectomycorrhiza microbial communities from riparian zone in the Pacific Northwest, United States - 15_EM | ecosystem: Host-associated > Plants > Roots > Unclassified | place... | reverse complement strand
CTTTTGTTTGTGTAACCTGTTTCTGTTTTTTTTTCTTTTGTGTTTGTGGTTGTTTGGGGGGGGGGGGGGGGGGGTTGCCGGTGTTTTGGTCATTCTCTCCGTCTCCGTGCCTTGTTCTACATATGTCATGCTTCCTAAACCTTGTTGTGTTATGTGCTATACTGTACTGGAAAATACAGTGGGTTGGCTTTTGATTATGTGTTCGCTCGTCGGTACTTGAAGAAGCTACCTACCACTATATCTTACGAGGATCTGAGCGCTTATTCATCCATCCATTCACTCATTCATCCGGATTTGGCTTCCTTTTTTTTTTGAGCTCTCAACACTTTCCGCCTGAATTGTAACGTTTTGATTCGGAGAGGCTGAAATTGGTGAGTCTTATTTGAGGGGGTTATATCCTGAGCAGAGCGTTGATCGTCTGTGGCCCAGGCCCAGGCTCAGGCAGGAATTTCACTTCAGGGCGTAGCAGGCAAAGTTTCTTCTGCAAGGAGGAAGGAAGAGGAAGACTGTGTCGGCGTATGATTATGAATGTGTGTGTGTGATGCATGGTATGTGTGTGGTGTGAGACTTCATTACCTACCAGCGACGGCCGGATATAATACTTGGAGGCTACCTATGATAACTTGTCAGAGTACCCTAGTGCCCTGAAATGATGCAAGGGAAGGGGCTATCATTGTCTTTTGCCGGTACCAGTAGGTAGTCGGAGTTCCGCCCAGGATATCTATCTATCGTATCGTATCGGTCGCCACCGAACCTAAGCGCCATACGAGCTAACGGTAGCTGGCATCCCAGCGATTAGCTCGGGTCAGGCGTGCGTGACGAGAACCCCGGATTACTCAACAGAAGCGTTGCTTGATTCGGCGTACATCTTGGGCCGGACGACTAATGATAACCTGTCCGCAGAGACATTTCCTTCTAGACCACGAAAAAAAAAAAACTTCCGAGTAGGCCACTCCCGTCGGACATACTTGCTCTCTCGCACCTTGGGGATCCCATGACGTGCTGGATGGACGTACGAGAAGCTGGGGGAGTCTCTCTTCAGCTGATCAAGGGTCATCAGGGTTTGATGACAGCTCGTGATAGTACTTTTGCGCTATACGATATGGCCTCAGCTAAAGAAATCTCTCTCCTACAGTTCTGTCCGAGCACCCTGAAGCTTGGATTGGCAGGAGTCTCAGGGATCAAGGTTAGATCCTGCAGAGGAATTGACCCCAGCCTGCAGAGGCATTGTCCGAAAAAGCAGTCTCCACTGAATAACTGCACGGGCACCTGGGGGAAAGCACCGTAGCACATACACCGTGCATGGAGGCTCAGCGGGTAACTGGGCGCTTGTTAGACCCCTTTGGCTTACCTTGCCGTCCGGGCTCTGTGCGTTACTGTACAACCACATTTCTTGTCAATTCCCTGACTGCCCTCATCTTTACTAACTGATTCGACAGCACGGATGGGAATTTCCGAGGGGAAGCCCTAATTGCGGTAATTCCAAGACTCCATCACTCGCTCCCACAGACACGAGGAGGGTACAACAAGATACTTCTCAACCAGATATTAGGCATGAAGGAGCTATGGGAGAGACAATAATCCGGGAAAACAGCTTGGTCGGGCTGAATCACTGGATAGGGATGGGGATTCTGCGGTGCTCGGGCGTGTTTCGATAAAAGTAGGAAAACATAGCCTACCTCTCTGAGGATTTGTATTGGATGAGCGGGAATAGTTTTCGAACATTCCTGACACACTTGGGTGAGTCACTATTTTTCTGAGTCTTTTTTTAAGTCCTGGGTATATATCGCTCTTTGCTTATATGGTGCAGGGACATCTTTTGTGGGACACGGCCTTGCTTGCCGGGTTGGAGCCATCGAAACCTGTTTTTGGCGGGGTGTAGGTATTGGTATCAATAATATTTCGGGGAGGTCAATCGGTCATTGATGTAGTGTGCTGGGTTGGGAGAGTGCGGTGGTGTTCCCGATTGTATAGTCAGTGAATTGGGGCGATAAAACGCTCAAGCAGTTGACCGCTTTGCACCAGGAATAGCCCTCTCCAGAGACTCACGTCTAGACACCGCCCGGGTGAGAAATTTATGAAGCTATGGGCACCGCGAGAACAATTATTTTTCTTATAACGGAAGTGTGAAGCCTGCAAATTGATTACTTGTAATGTTCTGTGCTATGGTGCTGCAAGACCTGAAGATGCCCTGAGACCATCTATCGGGGGGGCCATACAAAAGGCACTGTGCACAACAACTTCCTTTGTTCTGGGCCATTAGTAGTTCCCAAGTTCCGCTAACTTTCCGTTCAACTTCTCTTGTTCTAAATTGCTCCCTTCGTGTTTTCGGTTTGGTTTGACCTAGAATGGAGCCCCCGAACTCGTCGGGGGGGGGGGGGGGAAGACAGTTAGAAGGGTGGGCTTAGTTTTGGTGTAAGTCGGGTGCCAGCTGGAGTTTTTTGTTCTATGATAGTACTTTAGAGTGCGCGGAAGCTTGTTTGTGGATGGTAGGCATGAACTTATTCCTAGGCACATGGTCATACTGTAGATGGAAGATTAGATTCACTGATATCAAATTTTTTACTGAACACCCGGGAAGTTTATTAAAGTCGCCCTTAAAGCGATCTTAACGTCGGTGTGGATTATCCCATGCTGAGGATTCTAAATTGTTACTTCCTCCGACTAAAATATTCAGACATTTGGTGGTGTGCACTGGATAAGGTACTGTACAGCACTCGTACAGCACTATCCCCAGTGTACTATCTTCATTCCTAGATTTCTGCTGGCTACACTTACATACAAAGGAAACCATTTTGGTATCATACCGGGCCATATATTTATTCCCCCGTCGTAGCTAACTCGACAGTGAAAATAGAGGCGGTCTAGGTTCGGTCCCGGTGGAGAAAAGAGGGGAAGTCCTTCTACACAGTAGTTTAGCCTGGCATTTCGGATTGGGGGAACGAAGGAGAAAAAGAAAGGGAAATGGAAAGAAAAAAGAGACTCGTTCATGACAAATGACTTTTGAGGAGATATAATTTTTCTAGCCCTCCCCTTCAAATAGCAAGCATCTCACCATCAACGCCAGGTATGATACGGCGGGCACAGGAGGAAATTTTTCCTCCAAGAAACAGAGTGCACCGCACTAGCACCAAGGCCTAGAAGAAGGAAATCATACAGAAGATGATCAGAAGTCTGAAACTCGTGCTCCCATCACTCGAGTGAAGTGTAGCAGACTGCCCTCTCACATGCCAAGACTTTTCACCCTCCACCACCTTAAGGTTTTGCGCAGTCTGACCCAAGTGGGAGTTGTTAATAGCCTGGCTCGAGGTGACCACGCGGATCTGAGCTCCAGCAGGAACGCGCTCAATTAATTGCCACAAGCTACTGGAATTATGCTATCAGGACTAGATTTTTTCTCTCTTTTATTACCATCTGAAGAGTACCTAAATCCATGGACGGAAATTTTTTTAGTACGGTCTTGGCACTTGCAGAAATAGTAATGTTACCCTCACTTAACCGTTAAGAGGAGGATAAAAATATTCACATTTTCTCCATTCAGGGCAAGAAATTTATTCAAATCATTTATTTTTTATCCTATATACAGTATCCAGTATTCTATACCAATTTGTAGTTTCTTGTTTTTGCTCTGAGGGGTTAACTTACCTGGCACGCACTTGGGGGAGACTAGTTGCCACTCCCAAAAATTCCGATTGCACCTTTAGGACTTTGACCAAGCGCGACCGAGTGATTCAGCCTGATGCGGTGTCTCAGGGTGAAGTAAGCATAGTAAGCATATGATCGTTACTGCTACCGCGCCGCTCGGTCTAGGTATGGGAACTGCCCGACTTAATGGCTCTCCCTCCACCTGGCCCCTGGGGAGGACCCGCTAGGGCGGGGTGATCCGGATCTGGCTGTTAATGAGGAGGAACACTCCCCAGAGGATGGCATCTCCTGTAATGGTATTTCAGTGAATGTGGGTGATAGAGCTATGAATAAGGTCTATCTATTGCCCTTTATCGAAGGAAGTAGAGGGGCTGCATCAGTTATACGCTTTTACAATATAAGTTAGTGGGTATTTTTTTGGGGGGGATTACATGAATTCTTTGGTGTGGGGTTTAAATGGGTGCCAAGGGTTGCCGGTGAGTATGGATTAACAGCTCTCCTAGTTGTCGGAACAGTAGGCTTCTAAACACTGTTGAAGAGTGAGCTGTGATTCCTTGGATTCGTCATGATAGGCATGATAGGGGTTTTCACAATCTTCACTCATTCTTGAGTTGTCCCTTGGGGAGCTGACCAGAGAGAGCAGGTTGGCTCCCAGTGCAGCAGCGCAGGCTCGGTCTGAGCCCAGGTCTTTGTTATCGACTGAGACTTCTTGTGCTGTCGTGGCAAAGTGTGGCTAGTGTGGGTCTGTTAGGTGGGCTGAGTGCGCGGCTTGTGCTTCTGAGTCTACTTCTAAGATTCTGAACGATTATTATATTCAGTAAGTTCATATATAAGCTTCGAGGGTGGAATTATTAATTTTCTGTGGATCTGAGAAGGAGCGAGTGAGGACCTGTGACCTGGCTTTGGGCCCCCGAAATAAAAGTACTGACAAAGAGCGGTACTATGGTCACAAATCCTAGCTTTGAATATATCGTCTCTTACCCGGGCTTCCTGGAAGGCGCTGTAATACTAGATGGCGATCCTAAAGTAGTTCCGTTACCACCGTCGAAACTAGGCCCGGGGGTGTGATACCCGTCTTCCTGGATTAGCTTCGCGAGTGACCACTCATGAATAAATGCAAGTGCAAGCATCCATCATCAGTAGCCCCCGCACTTCTCCAGGAAGGAGCATCGAGCAAGTTGGGTTTATGGAGTGCTGTACCAGGGGAGTTTTACTTGTGGTATTCCGCCACTTGATGAGAGCATGCAATAAAGGGAGTTCACTTAGGCCCTGTTTGGCATGCCACAAATACCATGGTATTTTCAGTTTTCCTCAGTATTTCTGGTTGAGATAGGATAAATAAACCATGTCGTGTTTGGCATGCACATAAATACTATAGTATTTCTATCCTTCAGATAAACTTTTCCTGTATTTCTTTTGTGTGATATTTCTGATAAACCTACCTGTATTAGGGTACAACTTGATTTATTATTGTATCATACTGCAGTAGTTTCACAAAGTAAAGGACAGCAAAGATTTTCCCACTATGGAATTTTTTCTTCTGGTCACAACCCTGGTAAACCATCAAACTTTTTATTGTGGCCTAGTCTCTTTTACCCCCGGCCCCTAAAATAATCAAAAAGCCGTCAAAAAAACAAAGGATTTTTGTCATGCCAAACGCTAGTATTTTGACAAATACTCAGTATTTTTATTCGGAACGATCCTCTGTTTTTAGGAAAAACTGAGTTTCTTTTTCCGGTGGCGTGCCAAACAGGGCCTTAATTGATAACAAAGGAGATAGTGAGTGTAACTTGTAGAGAAGATCTAGAGGCCTTGCCACAGCTAAACTGGCTGCTGACAGAAACCGCGTTTTCCCATCCTAAGAGAGATGCTTGCGGATCACCAACCCGGCGGGGATTGGGACACTCAATCCAAATACTGACGGGCTCCAAAAGGTGACCTTGGGATGACCTGAGCGGCTCAAGTCAAAGCGGACTACAGGTTCCCAGTAGGGTGGTTTTAGGTTTTGACAATTCCTGCACGCTCCGTTGGTGGTGGTGCCCTTTTTGAGGTGGGGGGTGCCTGTGAGGGTGTAATTCGAAAAGGCTGTTCTCAAGCTGCTAGAATCCCCCCCACAGGGGTCCGAAAGCTTAGGAAACGGTGGCACTACTTTGAATTGCACGACCCTAGGAGACCTTAGGCGTTTTGAATTAGGACCCCTCCCGGCGTCCATGGCACTCCGAAGGGGTATTGATGAGCGGGTGCTATGTTATCCCTAGGGATCTGTAAGAATCTTTCCTTGGGCTGGGGTTACCTGTAGTAGACTGCCAATGGGCCCTTACTAGTGCATGCCCCCCGACAACCACCCCCAACCACTCAATGGCAAATTTCTGTCACCATGGACGCATCCGGAAATTGCGAGTGAGAAACCGTTCTGAATTCTCTGGAGGATAAAGTCTCCGGCATAAGCTCTAGTACGACCTTACTCTAGGACAGCTTCAGTAGGCGACAGCGTAAAATGGGGGTTTTTTTTGGAAGATACCATACCACTGAACAACTTGAAAGAGGTATGGCGAATCTAAATTACTACAGATGAAATACTCCTTTGCCATCATCGAAATACTGCTTCTAATCGATTTATAACCTCCGGGCTATGTTTGAGACCTTTGCCTAAACCTTTCTATAATAGTATAGGAGATGCTGATAGGTTATTTTGCATAGTGCGGGATTCGACTTTTCCAGGTTATGGGGATTGGAGTCTATAGGGATATTGTGGCTTCCCCTTTTTTTCCCTTTGCTCTCTCTATTTTTATTTAAGGGGGGGGGGGGGGGGGGGTAGCTACTACTGTTATTACTAGCTACTGTCCTTATCGAATATACTTAATGAGTCTCATTCCCCCCATTCTCATTTCCCAAATCCAACCTACTTGTACCGTACAGACAGCGCGCTAACCCCCCACGTCGTGAATGCGATGCTGTTCGCGCATCCCAAATACGTGCACCACACCACGCTACACGGATACCTCGTTCCCCGCCTCAGTCTCACATATCCCGACGTCTATCAAATTTCTAAAAACACGTATGCTATACTAGTGTAGTGTCGGGAGGCCGCCAAAGCCATCACCCAGACCGCAACCTCAAACGGGATTCGATCGGATTTTACTCGTCCATACAAGTTACAAGCATATAGAGCTCGAACACTTGGGTCCGAATTTTGTATAGGCTGTTAGATATGCATAGATAATTTACCATACAAATTTTTTACCTCTGTCCTTTCCTGTACATACCAAAGAATAGTTACATCGGGGATACTAGCCATGGAATTCGGGGAACATTCCCCTCTGACGAGGAAAGCGAGTGTTTCGGAGGCATATCACAGGTATACACCGGAACCCCCCCGTTCCTCGTTCTATAGATATCATGAGCGAGTACTATGATTGGATACCGATGCCCATTTTTTTATCAAAGATAAAGTATCATATCAGGCGCCTGAACTGTATATTTTCTGAAGAAGCAGTCAAAAGGTCAAGAAGAAAAGGTATTATCGGCCAGTTCCTATGGTCTAATGGCTTAGGAGACTGGTCGGCTAATTTGAAAACAGGGACCATCATAAGTTCGAATCCGGGGGGCAGTGGAGTAGTCGAGCATTAAAAAAAATGCTCGGCGAACCACTTTTTTTGCTGGGGGGTAGGTCTAGGGTTGGTAATGCCCTTGGGTCAATTCCCCCCCAAATGTTGCGGTGGGACTGCTGGCTAGTGTTCGGGTACTATATGCTCGTACCATAACTGGTATACCTTACAGCTTAGAAATTATCAACCAAAGAGAAAGATAGGATCTAGGGGTACAGTGCAATTCCACCATAGGGTCAAGGGGTACGGAGATTCTCGGTTATGGGAGTGCTCTCAACCCCTTTCGATTATGGTTCGGTGAGGGCGTGGCTGGCAATCTCTAATCTGTATTTCTAGGGTGCCAGAGTATTTCCTGTAGAGTGGGTGTAGGGTCTCGGGCTCGCACTCGGTAGCTGTGGAAGCCTTGGCCCTATAACAACAGATAAATTACGATACTGAGGAGATATCACTTTTATACAAATATGAAAGAGGGCCATGAATCTTATGATGGTAATGTTACTACGATACTCTCAGGAATTAAAAAAAACAACTAAAGTCATTAATAATGTACGAACAATGGGGGAGGGGAAGCCCGTCCTATCCTTTATTCTCCTTTCTCCTCACCTGCCGCCCCCACACTCATCCCTGCATAGCAGTCATACTCCATCACTCGATCACATGGTCCGGCACAGCTTACTCACCGGACTACCACTCCCCTACGGGTTGATCACAACCTACCATTTCGGCCCACCAGGAGCAGAAGAGTGGCACAGGGTCTGCTCCGCCTCTGGGTAGATAGTAAAAGGGGTTGCTTCTCCATTTTATTGCTCCACCGGAAGTGACGGGGGAGAGCGCACAACGGTAGAATTAAATAGTTATAGCTCAAGACGCCGGTTTTGGGCCGGGTTGCACACGGGCTGAAGGGAGTAGCGAAATGGAATATGAAGCAACGAAGTGGAAGGCGTGACGACAGCGGCGAAGAGACGAAACAACGGCAACATGTATATGGGCAATCCCAAGAGATTCCAGGTTCGTGTCGTAGGGGGGTTTTTCTCATTTTTTCTCATCTCCAGAGGCTATTTAGCGGTCCAAGATACAAGAATGAAGGAGATAGAAGCAAAAGGATGCTTTAAAGCTTAGTTTTTTTATAAATAATTTTATTTTCTCTTCCTATACTCCATGTACGAATACTGGGCAGGGGCAGGTGATATATTCACCTCCCGTGCCTGCTGCGATCCCTGAGGGGGCTCCCGCTGTGGTCTCGGCCGCGCGTATGCTTGAGCTTGAGCTTGCTGCTGCTTGGCCTTGGCCTGAGTCTGGATCCGCTCGAGCTGTGTACTGTAATCGACACACTTGATCGGTTTCCCATCCTCGTCCCACATGGCCGCCCTCGCCTTCTCCCAAAGCACCATGATATCCACAAACATCTCTTTGTTGAAGCCGATCTTGCGACAGGCCGGAGTGTAAAGGTACTGTAGTGGGACGTCTATTCCGTCGCGGAACTTGTTTTCTAGGTTCAGGGAGCCCTTGAGGACTCGAAGGGGCATCGGAGGGGGCATCCAGACTGATGGCGGTACGTCGGTGTAGCGCTTGTCGCTGACGGCTTTCGCGAGGGACTGGTAGATTTGCTCTATGCCTATCATTTTTCCACCCTTGGTGCCACCGACGGCTTGCATTGGGGTTTTGGAGTTTGGACGGCCACCGTATGCGACAGCTCGGACGCCATGTTCTTGGAGGCCTTCTACGAAGGATGCACACGCAGAGGCGCAGATTCCGTTGCTTACCTATGGACTTTTAGCAAATTTCCTTCGCACACGTTGTTAGACAAGCACTTGCCACAATGATATTTCCTGTTTCAAATGGTTGAGGTCCGGTATGCTTCAGGTCAATACTAGAGGCTTCCTGGGCATACTGTTCAAAGTCCTGTTTCCACTTCGGAGAGTACCACCCTCCGTCCCGAAATATCGGGCCCAACCACTGCTCCTTGCTTTTGAAGTCTTGCATGTTCTCGTCCCTGTAGTAATCCATATATCTCCCGTTGTCAATATTCTGAACGAGTGCCCAAGTAGTCGGTGACCAGCGGATGTTCATGCTGCTGAATTTCTGCTTTTCGGGAAATAACTGATTTAGGACATCGTATGGAAGGACAGCTTGTCCTCCACCGTTGTGGGATACATCGATCATGAGCCGTTTAACCCCATCCTTCTTGAGCGAAACCAGCTCTTTTGCGATAAAGTTTTGGAAATCTTTGCTGAACTCTTTGAACGTGTTCTGGTTTTGTTCCTTGAACGTACCGAAACGGATAATCGCTGTCTCAGGATCACTTCGTAGGATGTACGACTCTACGGCGAACTCTGGGCCACTCACCCTGGCGGGTGGGTAGCCGCTGGGCCTTTCTACCACAACCGGCTCCTGCCTCTTTTGAGTGTTTGTCGACCGTCTCTCGAGCACGGGCGCAGATTTGTCTATCAAAATCTCTCCTAACCCAGCAACTTCGGATCTTCTCCGGGCCCTCGGGGATGGTTGCGGCAGAATCAATTTCTCCATCTCGGTCGTGTTGAGGAAGCAAAGCTTTTCCAGACTCTCCACATTATTGAACCTAAATTTCCCATCCGTAACCATCTGGCTCGTAAACTGGACGGTCCAGGGAACATCCCTCCTCGTGCCATTCGCCCACCTGATAGACAGCTCCTCTCCATCCCACATCTGCCTCTTTGCAAACATCCCACGGGACAGACCCGTTGGGACTGTGAACTCCATCTGCTTCATCCTCGAATCCGGATCAACGTATGCGAATGACTCCATAGACATCCGTGTGTATTGAGTAAGCCATTCCAGGGCCGGCTGGTCGTTGATCATGACGAGCTTATCCCCCAATTTAGCTGCCTGCCAGTTCTTCACATTCCAGTCCTTCTCGACAGTCCATGCTTCCCACACTGTCTTACCTTTCGCCTCTTCCTCGAAGAGAACGATAGGGTAAGCGTGAACCCAGTAGTATCCATGCATACACATTGTATTGAGCGATGTGTGGCCGTCACGATATCTGTTAAAGAGTACCATGAGATCATACTCGAATGACCAGTGATTTTGGTATACTTTGTTATTGATCTTTTCTTCCATCATGTCGAAAGTAGCGTTGAGGCTAAATGGTGGAAGTTCTAGTTCCGGTGGTGGGGTCTCATGATATCCCGTTGATGACTCGAGATCGAAAATCACTCGGAAGGCGTTGATAGTCTGCCGGGCAAATGGCTCATTGAAGGGAACCGCCAGGATACATTTTCGCCAATCTTCGCCAGTTGTGCCTATTTGCATAGTGGTCTTTTAGCATAATTTGATCTAAACTAGTGATGAGGAAGAAGGAAAAGAGAGAGACACTCACGTCCGTAGTTCTGAGTAAAGTAAGTGCACGGGTCCTGTTCCTGTGTAACTCTCTTCTTAAGAGGTAATATTGGGGCAGGTTCAATGTAAACACCACCCTCACCATCCACCTGAGGCCAGGTTGTAAGGCCACTAATTGCCGTTGAGAAAATCCAAGTGACCGCCGCCGCAGAAACAACCACGGATGAGAGCCACATTCTCTCTACTTCAAACTTCCTTCTTGGAGCCAGTCCCTCTAAATAAAAATAGAACGGGAAGGGGAGGGAAAGACAGATACGAGCAACCAAACCTAAATAGGAGGCAAACGCACAGGTGAAGGCTAAAAGAGCGTAGTATCATATATAAAAGGAAGGAAAATGAAAGAAAGAAGGGAGGGAGAGTAGGGGAATTAGGGCGGGCTCTTTCTTCCACCCTCATCCAAAATACACAAGCATCAAGCGAACACAAGAACTCCAGATGCGCGAAGAACCAAGGATTTTTATAAATGGGCTTGACTTGACCTCCACTGCTCCAACCCATTCCAACTCGGTAGACCTTATATACCCACCGAAGCCGAGTATAGTGCATCGTGTCGTGTTCCCTCTGTTTCCTTATTCCCCTTTCACTCTGTAACCCTTCTTTCTTTTCTTTTGGACCATTCCCGATCCGAAATGCCCAGCTATGACACCATTTATAGATACTCATCACCGAACTCAGATGAGTGAAAGGGAAAAAGAAGTTATGCCCGCAGGATTAAAAGCAGCTCAGTAGATAGCTGAGGTATGCTGAGGCTACTGTGTCCGTTGCTCCGAGTGGGGATCTCCAAGACGAATGGTACCGTACGGCCTTACTTCCTACGATATTTGCCATTCCCACCGGGTGTGCTGCCGCAGTACACCGGTAAGTAGCCGGCTAACACAACGCATCGTAGAATGGCAAAATGGCGGGAGGGTGTGTCAGCGTAGGAATGTGCTGTGGCTGCGAATATTTGAGAATCAAGTAATAATATTATTATCATCATGGTATCAGCAACAAGCGAGTTTTTAGCAGTGGACGACGCTGCGGTGGTGGGGGCTAGGTTTAATGGTGCTATCATACCCGTTTTCAAAAGTATCTGGATCACTTGGCGCTGGGAGCCTGAATCAGTTGATTGGTGGGGGAAACCTTAACCAGTACGCTAATCCAAAATGCCCAACTTCAAACTGCTATGGCTCCTCCTCAACCACCCTTGTATTTCCTTTCTCTCTATTGTTGGAGGGTAGGGTGGAGATTCAGAGAGTACAGAGATATTTCAAATAGACTAAACTTTGAGTGAGTTACAGGGATTTAAGACAGCGCTATTGTAATTAGCGCCATGGTTTAATGCTTCCTCTAATATAGGTCTAATGCGAATCTTGCTGATATGATACTTTTGAAAACGGGTAGTGCAGTACTCGTAATGTCCTGACGTTTGTGAACACAATTGCCATTGCATGCCGCCAAAGTTCAGCTTTTTTGCAATGATCTTGGCATCATGCAAATGTGGTCGTGTTCATAAACGTCAGGACATTACGAGCACAGTGCTAGTTGTAGTTGAGCACAGGACGGTGTGTACTGTACGAGCCTGGCGGTAAAAGAACTTGACCCCCACCGGGTTTCCATACAAGATGCACAAATTTAACCACCCAAAACCAGGGTGGACAACGGATTTTATTCTTTATTATAAAAAATATCCAAATCAAAGGGAATCATAGAGAATTTAACATATAAAAAAAGTGGCAATTTTTTTCACACACCCCAAGTGCCAGGTGCTAGCAACAAGCAAGTGAGGTCAACCAGTTTAGTTGCCATGTGGAAATCCCATACAAATTGACTGTCTTGGCAGTGTTTTTAGGCTCTAATCTTGGAACCTTGGCACTCAGAGTTCCTATGTTTTCTGTAACCTGGTGCTCAAGTATGTGAACCTCCATGTTAGACTGCGCTATCTAAAAAAATCCCTGGATTTTTCCAATCTTATGGTGTTGAGTAAGCACCTCTTAAAAGTGGCCATTTTGTATGGAAAACCCGGTGGGGGTCAATTTCTTTTGTCACCTAGATCCTACCCTCCACCATCCCGAAGCGGGCTAAACCTAATCTCGCCAAGAGTCAACAAACAAGCAAGCAACCCATCACCAGCAAACAAACACCAAAAGCTCCCTGCCTACCTCTCAGCTCTCCTCTCCATTACTAATAACCACCCTCACAACCACAGAAAACACAATAATGTCCTCCCCCCCCTCAATATCCTCCCCGCCATTCTACCCCTCAGGCTCCCACAAGCGCAGAATCTCGATAACCGGCTCCTCCTTGCCACCGCCCGCCGCGAAAAAGCCCAAGATTCCTCCGCCCCGCAAGCTCTCCACCTTCGCGCAGCCCTCGTCGCACCCACTCCGCCAGACCTCCTTCCCACCAGACCCACCGCCGCCCGGCGCGAAGGAGGACGAGGAGGACGACGATGCGCGGGAGGATGATTACGGAACTTCCACCGTTCTAGCCGAGGGCGCTGCGGGGAACTTCGGAGGGGAGGATGATGAAAAGATCAAGCTTTCGTGAGAGACCCTCTTCTCTTCTCTTGGATCTCGTGTTGGGAGCAAGCGGTTTTAACGTGGTGGGATAGCGTCCTCCTGGACTCTTTTGACAGCCAACAAACACAACGCTACGAGGCCTTTCGTCGCGCGAATCTTAACAAAGCTGCCGTCAAAAAGCTCGCCAATCAGGTCCTCTCGCAAAGCGTCACGGCTGGGGTAGGCACGGCGATCTGCGGTTTTTCAAAGGTTTTTACGGGAGAGATTGTGGAGCTCGCGTTGAAAGTTCAAAAAGAGTGGGCAGATGCGGACGTTGAAGGGGAGGGGATTGAGAATATTCGGAAAAGGACAAAGTCAGATGGTAGTCTTGGCCCTCTGCTTCCTGACCACTTGAGGGAGGCTGCGAGAAGGTACAGGCTTGAACTCCGTGGGGCTGTTGGCTTTAGGGGGTCCATTGGGGGTGGATGCGGGAATGCCCTTGGCGCTGGCCCGGGCGTCGGTGGCGAGGGTGCTGTTGGGGGCGTGGGTAGATTGTTTAGATAAATTTCCTACAGCATTACATTTTCCTTTGGAGTTGGGTTTGCTTTCTATATCTCTTTTTGTCTTAGGATTACCTTACCCAAGTAGACGGGTTTGTAGTGCTCTTAATATTCGCACCCCAGTATTGTACTCCACATCTGCAAATTGCACGTGCTCTTTTAATAGCACATTGAACATGAAACTATGACGTTTATCCCATTTGGCTTCTATAGTAGAGTTACTAGAAACTCCTCTCATTCTCATTTAGACTGATAATGATGTATTGACGGATCACTCCCGGTGAAGGCGTTCTTTGGTGGCAAGAGACTTTCGGTTGATCCAAGACCGTTCAGAAAACAAAAGATAAGACACGAAGAATAACCACACTCAAAGATCAAACTGTCCTCGAGAATTGCGGTTGTTGTTCCCCCTGTGGTTGTGTTCTATGACAAGCCCCTTTCTCCCACGAATCTATGCTAAGTGCCAAGCTTTTTGTTTCCACCAAACCACCATAACATTACGTGGTGTTTCTCACCATTTCTCTCTATCCCATTTACCCGTCCGACAGTATGGTACTAGGGGTAGGGGACAAGCAGGGGCAGCAGAGGCCTGAGCATATACCCTAGAAGGAGTATCGAAGAACCAAAAAAGTAAGATAACCGCCAATTCGAGCATTCCACTACCCCCTGCTTGTCCCAATATTTTCCCCCTCACCCGAGTACTAGGGACCAACAAGATCGAAAAGAAAGCCAAAGCGCTATTTTATAGTCAATGAGTTTTAAAAATTTCAAGAGGGGAACAAGAAAATACGAGCAAAGAGTCGTGAGAAAATTAGAAAGTTCATTTAATTCGCCAGTGTTTTTATCCATGTAAAAAGAACTAGGAAATCTATGCCCACTTTTGCACAACAACTGCATTAATCAAACCCGCATCCTTAATCGTCTGCTCCATATCCTTCAGCTCCTTAATGGGGAAGGTTGTCTGCAAGAGGTAGCTCCTGGTTCTGCTCTCCAGGCTTGCGCTGTTGACAAAACCATAGACATCTCCGACGGTGTGGTTATGATTGAATCTGCTCCTCAACCTCGTTCCATCACTCAGCCGAACCTGCAAGGTAGTGTGAGGCGCAGAATCATCCACATTAACAGTGGGCACGGGAGCTGAAGCGGGAGCTGGGGGTACAGCAGGAGGTGTGTTGACAGGAGGGGGTGCTGTGGAAGAGGACAATGTCCCGGGAGTAGGAGAACCAAGCCTCTGCCCAGCACCACTGAAAGGAGCCTGCTTCTTCTTTGCTGGGACATAGTCCTCATCGATGCGTCTGAAAACGTTGACATCTGCTGGCTGGCCCGGTTCAACATTCATCAAACTTAATGGAGCACGTCCATTTTGGATTGCACGGAGAACTTCCTGATTTGCAGGATCATCATAGCGCATCAATGGCCCATCTTCAACACTGAAACCGTCACGCCAGAAGGTAAGGGAGCGGGTAACGGTAGGAATTTGGGTACGGCGTCTTTCAGCATCAGGATCGGGAATTTCGATGGATTCAGTGTCATCACTCCCTAAAGTGCGGCCAGTACCAGTGAAACGTGGGCGAGACGGGCCAGCTTCCTCTTCCTGAGGACGTGGGGGGCCTCTATTCATAATTAGCACCACGGCCGGAGAGAAGTTTACATGTGGTAAAAAGCTAGAAATGCATACTCTGCTGCGCGCTTGAGAATATCCTGAATGAGATGCCCTTTGCTACGAGGATCACCGGGATTCTGAACAGCTAGGCCACTATGGTTACACAGGGGTTAATATTAGCTAATGTAGTGGGGCAGCGAGCAGAAGGGAGATGAACTCCTCTCTCTCCAACACTTACGATTTCTCGCCTCCAGCAAACAAGTCCTGCTTCTCGTCTTCGGAATTTTCATCCTCTTCGCCATCCTTTCCTTTAAGATCACCGAGAGTAGCAAACCTAGAAGATCTCCTCAGATTAGAACGGAAGTCCCCCACACCCCCGTAACAGCTCAAAAACCGAGGTAGGAGAGAGCGCAAGCACCCTATTCCAACAGGAGGGAAAGGCGGATAAAGCTTCACATACCTGGATTTGGAGCTCGAAGCGGCAGCACTTCCCGGTGCTTGCCTGGGCGGATCGTAAAGAGCCTCACTTTCGTCGGAGTCAGAGTCGAGATGATGGTGGGAAGCCCCAGCATCAGGAAGAGGCTCGTCAGCTTCGAAAAACTGTTCAGTCGCAGACTATACGCCTTGTTAGATCATCTGCCCCTAGGGATTGGATCCGGCTAGGGAAGGAAAAATGGATGTTTACCTCAATATTCCAATTCGAAGCTTCGAGAAAATGACGAGCCTAACATATCGATAACAAATCGAGTTAGTTAGCAAACACAAGGTCTGAGGCACAGCTAAAGGTTTAAAGTAAGGTAGCAAACCTGTTGGGGATCAGAGCCCGTAACAGCGCAGAAGTTCTGAATTAAAGAGTCTTGATCAGACATGGTGGGTGAATGAGCCTTGGATGGATGCTTTGAAGGAAACGTTTTTGACGGTCTGTTCCCCGGGTCAAGTAGTTATGAGACCGTTTGATGGAACTTGATGGGGGGGCCGTGGAGGGTGAAGGCTAGTTGCTTATGTGTCGAGACAGAGGGGGTGCGGGACGGAGGGGATGGGGGGGCGCGAAGGAGGGGTTGAGTTACTATGCACAAACCAACCCTGAGATGAGGGTGCCTAGTGAATATGGTAAGTGAGAGGAAACACAACCCCACCACAGCTAACAAATAAGATCTACGGAGGGTCTATGATACCACAGCTTGTACTCGAGTATGATACTTGTACCGGTATATTAAAACTGCTCGGGCATTAGGGTAGTCCACTTCCCAGCCTTGCTCATCCACTGGTATGCCTAAACGCAGTGAAGCAGGTAATTCTTTGTGTTTCACAAAATGATTTAGAATTAGAAGGTGAAACTGGGCGGAAGCGAGCGAGTTAATAGGTGTTGGTAGGCAGCTGGTCTAAACCCTTTAACCATTCATTTCAGACCGCTTTCTCTGAAGAATGCACAATATGAAGAGGCGGGTGACGACGTGGGAGGGCTAAGCATAGAAGGCCGACTGGCTGAACAGGGGTCCCATGCGTGGCGGAGGATTTTGCTTGTCTTGGCAATTTCTTACCGGTCTGGTAAATTCGCAAGGTAACAGTGCACCCCCGCACACTTTGTTTACGGTAACACAACCTAAGAAAGTTTTGTTTCTTTGAGGCTCCGGACGGGCCCTGACTATATCCCGCCCAACACCAACCATCGTGGGAAGATACGCACCATACTCTGCGATATATAGACTACCAGTTGCCACCCGCGTTGTGAGAGAATGTTGGCCTCGAGGCTAATATTGAGGTCTTCTTCCTCCTCCCGGGCGGCCTCAATTGCTCTCCGCCGAATTCCACAATCTGCTTCTTCGAAAAAGGCCTGATGAATGGGGCGGGCGGGGGGGGGGGGGGGTGGGGGGGGGGGGGGGGGGGGCGGGGAGGGGGGGGGGGGGTGGGGGGTGGGCGGGGGGGGGGGCGCGAGGAGCGC
>Ga0307513_10005214_pt1 | contig 17220 bp, 13 predicted proteins | sample 15_EM_MG_FD_202174 | JGI IMG/M metagenome (GOLD analysis project Ga0307513, IMG submission 202174) | Populus trichocarpa ectomycorrhiza microbial communities from riparian zone in the Pacific Northwest, United States - 15_EM | ecosystem: Host-associated > Plants > Roots > Unclassified | place... | reverse complement strand
CCCTATATAATTCAATGGCTTCTCCCGTGGATGTAGGCAGTTTGCCGAACCACGTTAAATATTGTGTCAGTGTGCTTTACCTCCTAAGAGCAAATATCAGAACATCACCGGTCGGAATTCCCTACATTCCAATCGTTCCAGTTTCTTTGCCAGAAGTGATGCTGTGTTAACGTATTGCATTTCGCAGTACTGGTGTATGATTTGTAAGCAATGCATCTTGTATTGGAATTTAGAGTTACTCAAGAAAAGCACCTTGTTAATAAAAGCTTGTGTAATTTGATGGTAGTGTTTTTGAGTTGCAATCGGAAATGGCTCTTGCATTATTTGTTCTTATTTATGCTCTGCTCCAATGGAACGTAGAGAACATTGTTGTTTGACCTGATAAAGAGCGTGAAACTTCTGACATAAAACAAAATAAGCATAAGAAAATCCCAAATAAAATAATCTGACAAGAAAAATGAAAGAAAAAGTAAAACTAGAACCGGATACGTCTGCGGGAGAAGAGAGGTAGTATCAAATTTTGCATCCGAACAGTCTTTTGTATCATACTATTTTGATTTTTGAAGTAAGGAATTTTGTTTAAATCACTCAATGGAAAGTGTAAAATGGCATTGTTTCTTAGAGAAAAAACAGAATTGAATGGAAATATGGATGGAAAATCTGAAAAATGGATGAAACTAGTAATTATATAGGTGGAGGCTTTTTTTTTTTTATGTTTGCCCTAAAAAAAGTAAAAAAAAAGTTCAATTCATCTTATTTAAGCGATTAATATTTTATCTTAACAATTGTAGGAAGTTTCTGAACAGACCCCTCTTTTTCTTTTTTTTCTGTGGTGGTTCTGACGCAGCCGGCCTGATCCGGCTGACATAAACAGGAAACAAATGAGTTACAATTCACTTGCTACAGAAACAGGAAACAAGTGAATTACGATTCACTGCTACTGTAGCTATGAATTATAATTCACAGCTACTTAGCATGTGAATTATAATGCAAAGGAAAACGGGGAATGAAAAACAAAAAAACTCACCTGATGCGGGGAGACGAAGAAGATGAATAGTGTATATTGAAACGACGCCGTTTTTGGGATGGGAACGGCCGTTTACAATTTGGTTCTTTAGGTTTTGACATTTGTTAATGAAGCCCCTGGATAACATTTAATTGGACCCCTGCATTATTTCGCCTTGTACGAACCAGTCCTTGGTTTCTGAGTTTTCCAATTCAGTCCTTAATTGACTCTTCAACTTTTAATTCTTTCAAATTTACCCCTAGAAAAATCAATTAAGCTCCCTACAGTACCCAGTATTTTCACTTTTGTCCTTGTATTTTCATTCCTTGCAATTTTGACCCAAATCAGCCCCAAACTTTGGTAATTTTTCAATTAAGCCCCTGATTCCATTAATTAAATTAATTCAATTAAGTCCCAAAACTTATCAATTATTCAATTAAGCCCTTGATTTGGTTAATTAAACTAATCCAAAGTTTAATTAAGTCCTCAAACTTCCAATTATATTGAATTAACCTTGATTTTAATTTATTCTTCATTCATTTTATTTTTATTTGTTTTTCATCATCATTTTTTCATTTTGCTTTTCATTTTTTCATCATTTATTATTATTATATTTTTTTCATCATTTTTTTCATCATTTTTATAGAAAATATAATAAAAATAAAAAATTAGGTTATAACAGATATCATTATTGATAACATGAATTGTCTTTAACAAAGACATTTTTGTTGGAACAATTATATATTTCTTATTTAGAAATCATGTTAAGTAAAGACTAATATTATAGTACATATAAGAAATTATGTTGAATCGATGATGTACAACTATTATGATTTATATTAGTTATCTTACTTAATTATAATATGGTGTAATTGATGTTAGGTTTTAGCATTGTTCTATGGGTATTAATTAATATATTTAATAAACCATGAATAAAGATAATATTACTAAGTGATATCTTTTTAATCATTATGGAAATATGGTATTAAAAAATCTGTAAATATATTATCGGAAAGATAATATTACAATGTTTTTAAATTATTTTGATACACTAATATTAAAAATATTTTTTTAAAAATAAAAAAATATTATTTTAAATAAAAAATATTTTAAAATACATGAAGTTTTCAGATACGCCCAGTCAAAGTATGATTGCATTCCCGAACAGGCGTTGTATAATTTTCTTCCTTCGGTTTTATATTAATATATTTTAAAATAATTTTCTTCTATGGGTTTTATATACATGTAGTTTTCAGATACGCCCAGTCAAATGTATTTTAAAATAATGTTCTTTTATAGGTTTTATATTAATATATTTTTAATCATGATAATATTACTACGTTGTAATATCTTTTTAATCATGACGCCCAGTCAAAGTCTTCCTTGGGAAAAAAGCTCCCAGGCTTTGAAAAAAGGTTCGTGAAAATTTATATCATCTGATTTTGTGAGTATCGGGTTAGACCCGATCACTCCTGAGAGATGGAGACAGCCGAATGCATGATAGTTACGTATTACTTGCCGTGTGGAAAATCGTGCCATTTGACTCTGATGCTGTCAAAAACCTCCCCAACAACCAACAACCCGGTTGATAAAATACAAGAAAACTTTTAGATGCTCAAGCAAGAGCTATAAAGAAATTTAATTTCTCCTTTTCCTTTACACGTTACCTTTTTATCTATGGTAATTATTGCATTACTAATAATTTGCAAGAACTCATATTCTGTCTCTGTAACAATATTGGCTCTACTAGTCTTCAGGCGTCAGTACTTTACTCTTGATCAGCTAACCTTTCCGATTGCTGCAATTTGGTGGGATCCGACCATCTCATAAACACCATATAGAGGTAAACAGTGAGATTGTTGCTTCTGATTGCATGCATGTAGTTTTCTTTGTTTTCATCTTCTCAGTAATATTAGTTTTTGCATGACAGCAATATTGACACTAAGAAGATTGCCAGAGAAAGTAATTGTTACAGGGGATTGTATGCTGTCATGTTTTTGCTAGCAACTCTTCTTTCCTTCTTTGAAACTATATGTAAATTTAGGGACTGACTTGGAAATTAATAAAAATAATAATAACCGTGTTTGGGTAGTTGAAAGAAAGTGACGTCTCAGGAATAGCCTTTCAGTTCCGAGTCTGAGACGTCAAACTAAGGCAGCTGGAAGCCGTATTGATCAGCTAACATCTCTCTCCGATTGCTACAATTTCATAGCTGGTGGAATCCAACCATCCCTTTCGTTATATAGAAGTATAACTAACCTCTTCTTTTGCTTCTTTCTTGTTTCAATTTCATGTCTTTACTCATAACAATAATTTGAAAGCTTCAGGTTCATACATATCATTGACAGGTTTCTTCTATTTTAGAATGCGGAAAGAAAAACGTAAACAATCCAAAGATGAAGAAAACGATTCATCCTCGCGAAAGAGAAGAAAAGCAGATCTCAGTAAACCTGTCAGTTTTGTCTCCACAGGTAACGTAGAAATATGTCGTGCTGAGAGTATAATAATAAAATTATTCATTGGTCATCTAACAATATTATCGTGTAGCATGTAGTCCTTTTTCTTTCCTAGATGTACAAAATTATTCATTGATCATCTAACATCATTAACATCTAGCATGTAGTCGTTTTTGTTTTCATGTTTACAGCAATATTAACACAAAGAAGATTGCCAAAAGAAAACAATTGTTAGATGGGATTTTATGTTGTCATGTTTTTGCTAGTAAATCTTTCTCGCCTCTTTCTTGTTTTATTTTCATTTCTTGACAAATAACTTTGATTTCATAAAAAAAAAAAAAAAAAAAACACACACTTGCCAAAGCTTTTATGTTTACATCATTCAGTTATGTCCCTTCATCTCCTTTTTAGTTCAAGATTATTATTGAATTAGCAATCAAAATCAGTTTATTTAGTTTATCATTTGCAAGTTCATGATTTGCTGTCAATATATATATATAATGAAAATCAAGGAAATTTATTAAGCTGGCCATCTAGTGGATGGAAATCCAGCATAACAAAGAAAAGATAAACAAAAGTTATAGAGGAATGTAGCATTATAAATTACAGACACTAATTACTCCTTGTCGATACACACTCCCTATTTCTTAACAGATCCATACTAGTATATATAAAACTAGAATTATAGGAACAAATTCAAGATGAAACCTTGTGAAAGAAAAGACAGAAAACATATTCCCAATCCAAAATGATAGCTTCAAATATGAATTTGTTCCTAGTATGCCAAACAAGCCAAGCTATTCCATAGAAAAATCCTTTCTAAATGATTGCATTATATGTATTCAAACCCGGGTAAATGAGTCTATCAGAGATAATAGAACACAACTTAATCGTGTAGTGTCCTTTACCATTTAAAGTCTGTATTTTTCTTTCTTCTTTATAACTGTGAAGGTCAATGCGATTAATGAAATTCAGCATACTATGAAGGTGATCTGTATCATTGTTTCTCATACATCGATTCCATTTTAGATTCCAATACCAGCAACCATCATCCCAAAACCCTATACTATTGATAGTACTAAGTTGTTGAGCTGACATTCGATATAATCAAAGATAAAGATTAGGAAGAGGCATGTCATCAACCCAAATATCATTCCAAAACCGAATTGTAGAGGATTGATCACCAGAGTTAATAATAAAGAAAATACCTGACCAGATAGTAGATAGACACTTTGAAAACAAAGACATACCTTTCTAAATCCGTGTTTGTATTTGCTATTGATGAAATCTACCTAGCCTTCTTGGTTTTTTGATCCCTTTATACGATGGTTGCGATAAAAGAATCAATAAATATAGCATTTTTAACAATTCAATGACTCATGGGAAAACTACAAACCCATAAAAAAAAGTCAATGACATTAAAAAAGATGTGGGTGCACAGGCACTCTAGTGTTTTTGAAAAACAAAGGAATTCATCTATCAGTTGGGACCAATCAACCGATTGAATTAAATGAATCAATAGACCGATTCAGAAACAGTCGACCGGTTAAATCAGTAGAATTACTTTCCCTGTTTAGAATATGATTTTTTTGGTTAGTTTAATTCCTTGATTATTTAGAATTTTAATGAAACATTCTTTCCACTCAAACTTTCTTCTAGTTCTTTGGTTTTGCTTTTTTACTTTGTTGTCCATAAACTCCTACTACACTATTTTTCTTCCAACATTCTACTCAGCAGAACCATGAGATGCTTGTAGCCATTAGAAAGGCTCACAGTAGCTGGCTAGATTGTTAAAGTTGACAACTATTTGTTTCCTTTATGCCCCTTGAGTACCCATATTTTACCTTGTACATTTATTTTGACTCATTAATCAAACTTCATGTTCCAAATAAGCAAATTTTGGTTCTGAACCAATCTCAACCCAATAGCTTAAGCTATTAGGTGAAGTTCCAAGATATAATATATATTATTCTCTAACACCCTCCTCAAGTGAAAGCCTTCTCTCAAGTGAAAGTCTTTTGAACTTGAAACTTGCACAAGTCCACATTACCTTGTGCTTAATTTTTATCAAATAAATAAGAATGGTGAGATTCGAACTCGTGACCGCTTGGTCATTAAGGCTCTGATACCATGTCAAAGAACCATCCCAACCCAATAACTTAAACTGTTAGGTGAGGTTCCAATATATAATATATATTATTCTATAACACCCTTCAAACTTTATAATCTCTAAAAACAAATCCAATGACATTGGTGATAAATGATACCAACAACATCCAATTGTGGTCTCTTGCAAACTTAAGATTCATCACTATCAACCTTGTCATTGTTGTGGGGTGACATAACATCATCTTCATCCTCAGATTTTAATTCAAGTGTGCAAATCTTCGGAGTGTTGAATTGATGAGAATTTCATACTGAAAGAAGGTCCAATCTCTGCTACTGTTATATGAAACTGCTCCCCATTTAAAACCAAATGAAGTCTGTCATGCAATGAGTCTATAGATGGTGTAACAAGTAATACACGTGCTCCAGAAATGTAGCCGTGATCAACACTACTTAAATCATATCCAATGACCATTCCTTATGTGATAAAGTATTATAAATAAAATCCTTGTTCCATGCTGCCAAAGGTAACTTGATGCAGGCGGAAGCAGAAGATAATAAAATAAAATAAAAACACAAAAAATTTAATGATAAAAAAAGCTGCTAATGTAAATCCCAAGTTTATAGGGTTTATTTTCTATAGAATAATAATAAATAAGTCTTCCTTCTTAAAAAGTTTAGAAAACATTAAATAGGCTAGAAACCTTACTTCAAAATAGGAAATAAAATAAGAATATAAAATTACAAAGGAATGAAGTATAAAATATGAAAATAGCATAAAATTTAAAAATATCAAGAAAAATCACAAAAAATACCAAAATCAAGATCATGGGGCAAGATTTTCAAAATCTAAAGATTTGACGGTCGAAGTAGAAATTTCACAGTCGGATCAAAAGTGATGACTATTTTGAGCTATTATTATGGTCGGGCATGACCAATTCTCTTCTTGAACCTAGACCTATTCCACTGATCCATAAATGTATTTATTAGATCATCCATATAATTTATCTTACGTAAATCCTCATCTAGTTGTGGCAGATTTATATATGACTATTTAGAATCACTCGTTATCGTAAGCCCAATTACATCATAACCCTAAGACATTAACCATGCAAACCTATAAACAACCCTGTCTGCTCATATCCATGGTCTGACTTCAGCGAAAAACATCCCTATTTAAAGATATATGACTCAAGTGCTTCAATCATGGAATCATAAGTGTTGAACGTTAAAGTTTCTTGAGTAGCTCCCAAGAATCTAAATGCAACCAGTCCCAAACCACTTTCGCAATAAATTTGTCTATTGCTAATTTATTATAAATACACTCCTTGCTCCATTGCTAATTTATTGCGCTATAATTTCTGCAGCTGCCATGACAGAGCCAGAGTCTTCTCGATCTAGACCAAAAGGGGCCTATGATGTATTTTTGAGTTTTAGAGGAGAAGATAATCGCAAGAATTTTACAGATCATTTATATACTGCCTTAGTCCAAGCTGGAATCCACACTTTTCGAGATCATAATGAAATTCCTAGAGGTGAAGAAATCTCCAAACATCTCCTCAAGGCAATTCAAGAATCAAAGATATATATAGTGGTGTTCTCAAAAGGATATGCTTCTTCTAGATGGTGTCTTAATGAACTTGTAGAGATTCTTGAGTGCAAAAAGAGGAAAACCGGTCAGATTATTCTTCCTGTATTCTATGACATTCATCCTTCAGAAGTGAGAAAACAGACCGGCAGTTTTGCAAAAGCATTTGATAGACATGAAGAACGTTTTAAAAAGACGGTGAAGGAATGGAGAAAAGCTCTTGAGGAAGCCGGAAATCTATGTGGATGGAATCTCAATGATATGGAAAATGGGTATGACTTTTCTGTCTAAGATTCACTTGCACGCATTTATGGAGTAATTATACATTAGATTTTACCATGTGAAACAATAAAAAAATTAGCATACTTAATTGTCTCTCTATTAAAGACTTGCTTTTGTCTATGAGCAGGCACGAATCAAAATTTATCCAAGACATCATCAAGGATGTGTTGAATAAATTGGATCCCAAGTACATAAATGTTGCTACTAACCTGGTAGGTATTGATCGCCTTGTCCATACTATTAGTGACTTCCTAAGTACTGCAACAGATGAGGTTTGCATTGTGGGCATACATGGGATGCCAGGAATAGGAAAGACGACTATAGCAAAAGTTTTATTTAATCAACTCTGCTATGGATTCGAGGGACGCTGTTTTCTTTCAAATATCAATGATACATCAGAACAATCTAATGGTCTTGTTCTTTTACAAGAACAACTTCTTCATGATATCTTAAAACAAAATGGTGCTAACATCGATAATGTTGATAGAGGAATGGTTCTGATCAAAGAACGACTTTGTCACAAAAGAGTTCTAGTTGTTTTTGATGACGTGGCTCATCTGAAACAACTAAATGCTTTGATGGGAGAGCGAAGTTGGTTTGGTCCCGGAAGTAGAGTAATAATTACAACTAAAGATGAACGCTTGCTTCTTAAAGTGGATCGAACGTATCAGGTAGAAGAATTGAAACGAGATGCGTCCCTTCAGCTTTTCAGTTGGCATGCCTTCAGGGACACCAAGCCAGCAAAAGATTATGTTGAGGTTTCGAATGATGTAGTTGATTACTGTGGAGGGCTTCCTTTAGCCCTTGAGGTTTTAGGTTCTTGTTTGTCCGGGAAAAACAAATCTAGGTGGAAATGTGTAATTGACAAATTGAGAAAAATTCCAAACCGTGATATTCAGGAAAAACTTAGAATAAGTTTTGACAAACTGGATGACCATAAACTAAAAAATACATTTCTTGACATTGCATGCTTTTTTATTGGTAGAAATAAAGAATACGTAGCAAATGTACTAGAGGTTCGTTGTGGATACCATCCAGAAGATGATTTGGGAACTCTCAGTGAAAGGTCTCTGATTAAAGTTAATGCTTCTGGAAAGATAAGCATGCATGATCTATTACGAGACATGGGAAGGGAGATCGTTCATAAAGAGTCACCTAACCACCCTGGAAAACGCAGCCGAATTTGGCAATGTGAGGATGCATGGAATGTACTCAGCAAACAGAAGGTAATAAATAAATGCATACACAACAGCATAATGATGCACGTTTATTTTCTTTTTAAACTTCTTGCGTACAATCACTTGGAAGTTTTCTTTTTAAACTGATTTTTTTATGTTTTTTCAGGGAACGAATGTTGTAGAGAATGTTGTAGAGGGTATAGTGCTGGATGTGAGATCATCAGAAGATAAATCAGTGAGCACAAGATCATTTAAAAAGATGAGATGCTTGAAGTTACTGCAAATTAATGGAGTACATTTGACTGGACCCTTCACACTGCTTTCTGAAGAGTTGATATGGTTTTGTTGGCTTGAGTGCCCTTTGAAATATTTTCCATCCAATTTGACTTTGGACAACCTAGTTATTCTTGATATGCAATATAGCAACATCAAAGAACTGTGGAACCAAAAAAAGGTAAGAAACAGACTACAATCCCCTGAAATTTGTGCATTATGTAATTTATATTTTCTAGTTATAGCTTTTGATTATTACTTTTCGTTATTTTCCTCACTACTCTGACAGATTCTCAACAAGCTGAGAATCCTTAATCTCAGTTATTCAAAGCAGCTTGTTAAAACACCAAACTTGCACAGTTCCAGTTTAGAGAAACTAATGCTTGAAGGTTGCTCGAGTTTAGTTGAGTTGCATCAATCTGTTGGACATTTAAAGAGCCTTGTTTTCTTGAATATGAAGGGATGTTGGAGGCTAAAGATTCTTCCTGAAAGTATTTGTGATGTAAAGTCTCTTGAAAGCTTGAATATTTCTGGGTGTTCACAACTTGAAAAGTTGCCGGAGCACATGGGTGATATTGAGTCCTTTACTCAGCTGTTTGCAGATGGAATAGAGAATGAGCAATTTTTAGCTTCAATTGAACATTTAAAGTATGTAAGGAAGTTGTCATTGTGCGGATACAATTTCAATCTGGACTCACCATCATCTCCATCCTGGCCTTCACCAATTTCATCATGGATGTCAACAAGTGTTTTAGATTGGAAAGCTTTGCTGCCAACTTCTTTCACTGGTTGGAGATTATTGAGAAAACTAAGACTTGCTTATTATGGTTTGTCTGAACGCGCAACTAATTCTGTTGATTTTGGTTGTTTGTCCTCTCTAGTAGAATTGAATCTATCAGGAAACAATTTCTTCAGTCTGCCTTCTGGCATCGGGGTCCTTCCTAAGCTGCGAGTATTGAGAGTGTCGTATTGCGGCAATCTTGTATCAATCTCAGAGCTTCCCTCAAATTTAAAATTCTTGGATGCAATCGGTTGCACATCAATGGAAAGAGTAAGACTGCCAGTCCTGTCAAAAAAAAATGAAAATCTGTCTCTATATAGGTGTTCGAATTTAGTAGAGATTCAGGGCATGGAAGGTCTAAGTAGTCATGGCTGGATTATTTCCTCTGATACCGCCTGCGATTTATCAAATAATAAGAAGAAGAGTGTTGTTGAGGTACTTTTTCTGTCTCTCTTGCACACAAATAAAAATAAACACACAATTGGCACATACTCTCTCTCCCTCTCCCTCTCCCTCTCTCTCTCTATATATATATATAGTATCCAAAATTTCAGCACTCTTTGAAATCTAATATATGCAGGCATTGTGCAATGGTGGTTATGGATATCATATTCGCTCCTATGATGCCAAATTGGTTATGGGAATCTATTATAATAAGTTGCCAAAGGGGTTCACCTACCATGGAGAAGGATGTTCATTATCATTTCATACACCTCCAGTTTTCCAAGGGTTGATTTTTTGGGCTTTCAGTACAAGGATTTTTTTGAGTAGTAGCCATACAATCAATGCTATTATTAAAAAAAAGAGCAACGGTATTCAATTGTTTGAAGCTACACAAGTAGTCGGACTCTATTCCCCTATTAGCTGGATGGGATACGTAAGTTTAAGTGAGATGGCAATGGAAGAATGTTGTGGGCACGAAGAGTTGGAATTGTATGTGAATTTGGGTGGCGAAGACATTAATGTGAAACAATGTGGGATCCAAGTGATAGTAGATTTGGATTCATTTGAAGAGGCAGAGTGGGATCATGGCATTGGAAACCAAGAGTTAGAAGTTGGAAGTGATGGAGTAGTACCTTCACCACCAAATCATCTGCTTCATCATCCCCTTTATGGTTCAGTAGCATTTAATACAATTGAACAGTGGAAAGATTATTTATTTAGGAAGAGTATTTATCCACTTCGTGCAGGAACATTAACCTGAGCTCAATTAGTCGAAGGATTTCTTTGTGAAAGTTCCGTCCTTTATGCCCTCCTAGGTCTGATGATATTATCGCCTTGTTGTATAAAATTAGTAAGTAAATAAAGCATTTTATTTTTGAGTTAGGAAAATGATTGAAACATTGGGCTTTGATTGCTTGAAAAGTTATCCAACTTGGTTAAAATTCTACTAGCCTGATTTTATTGCTTTCATTTTTAGTTTGGCGTAACATCTTAGATGATAAACCAGGTGTATCACAAATAATAATTCACGTGGATTTTTCAATTAATAATTTCACATGAACTAAATGTTACGCTTCTACTAATCTGATTTCTTTGGCTTAAAATTTGGAGAATTAATTGATACAATTAAGAATTAAAGGGACCAAAATTGAAAATTAAAAATTGAAAATTCAAATCATCCCAAGAAAACTAATTGATATAAATATAGATAAAGAAATTAAAGTCTCTTTAGTTTTCCATTAACTCCTAATTTAAGAAGCAAATCAGTCATTAATGGGTTATTTGAGGGGAGAATAAGTGTTATGCACTAAAATTGACCACTATATTTACATCTCAAAGCATCAGCAACACCTTTAGTGAATTCCAAACCATCAACCATTTTTCACTCAAATAGTTAATCAAGTTTGGTATCTCTCATTCTCTAGGATGATCATGCCGATATTAGTAAACCTTACTAACATCATTAGCCTCCCGTGCTCGGGATCGACTAATTAAATTCAAGAAGCGGTCATCAATGAAGTCCACTAATATAGTTCACTATTTTTAACCAAACCTATTAGCCCAGTCTATTTTCATTTCTCATTTATTTCATCTAATCAATTCTCCTTTTGACATCATCAACATGTATACTATCCAAAAATTAAATAGATTTTCAAGGTTACAGATGTTTAAGAAGGGTATAGGTATAGGACACCTACCTGCTGCAGAAGCTCGGCTTGCGCTCTTTTGTTGCTGTTGTGCCGCTCTCGTGATCCCTCCTGAATTCATAAGCATACTACATTATTTCTTACTCAAGTTACATTTCACATAATAATAATAGCAATAACAACATTGACTCTCTTTTTACAATTGTGTTTCCATTACATCTCTTAAGATTATGGTTCATTATAAAATCATAACTAACATCACAAATTTAGTTTCGAATATGGCTTATTTCCTTTCAAACGCTAAGACATGACATTACACATTTTCTGAGAGAAGGAAACTTGATTCTACCCCTAACATGACTAAATTTCCTGTTTTGACAACTTGTTGAAACTACCAGCAGAGGTTGCAGCTTGACCTCTCCTCAGATATTTATCTATATCTAGAGTTCTAGAGCTCCAAATTAAGTGAGGTCAGACTGTTTGGAAAGATAGCATCCTTGGATATAACTTCTATAAGAAATTTTTCCAAAATTTTATCATTTTTAAACCTGAATCCTCTCTGGAATCAAGGTGATGAATTTGTCCAGTTTTCATCAATGGTTTAAATTAACAAACCTTCAATTATCTTCATTTCCCTCTCTTCTCTTAAGACAACTATTTCTACATTATATGCATGGTAACCATCCTAAATATGACCTTCCAAGAGCTATTTAAGCTAATTTGACTGTTTTTGTGTAAGGTGGTCAAGAACTATTTTAAGAAATATACACATTATTGAATTTCGCGTTTCTCCTACATTTCACAACTCCTTATAAGACAAGCCATAAGTTATGTTGCTACCCAATTTTTGACCCCTCTTTTTTATAAGTTTTCAAAAAATTTAAAAATAGCAAAAAAAAAACAACGAAAACCCAAAAAAATATGTTCTTGATATATTTGCATCGTTTTTAGCATTTTCAACATTGTCTCAAAAATAATTTAAATTTTCAAATGTCTTTTGAATGCGCTCAACTTTTAACACATCATTTTTCAAATCATTGATTTTCCTCATTGAGTCGACATTAATATTGCTCGTTTTAAAAAAAAATTAAAATACAAAAAAATAAGAAAAATAAAAATTTACAAAAAAGAAAGATATTGAGGGACCATGTTTGGGGACCAAACAATATTTTGCCTATAAATATGAGTCTCCAACACACACAAAAGAGGGGCGAAATTTTGAAAAATTAGGAAAACATAAGAAAACCCTAAACCTAAACCTATCTTTACCAACACAAGTCGTCGCCCTCAGTAGCTTTTGGTTTTCTTTCTCCCAACCATTCTTCCCCTGCACCCGAGGTACCCTCCCCTCCTTCTCTCAGCCATTTCTAGCTCCACCCGACAGACCCACCAACCACTTCTCCTGAACCAGCCGCCAGCTCACCAAGATCAAAAAGAGGGCAGAGCCATTTCCTCCTAACTCCCTCGCTCTCTCGGTAGTTCCTCCTTCTTCACCATCATCGGCTAGCTTGCCAAGACCCGAATCAAACCCTCCAGTAGTAGCCCACACACAACAGCACCCACAGATCTAGCCCCATTTCCAACCAGACAACACTCATTTCTCCTCCATCTCCGCCGACCAGACACGACAGAAGCACAATCGCCGACAGCCTCTTGGTCTTTCCGCCAACTACCAGAAATAAAGAAGAAGGCAAAACAAAACAAAAAGGGCAGATCTGTAGAGAGAGAAGTAGATTCAAAAAGGGGAAGAAACAGATCTGAAAAGGGGGAAGACCGAGAACAAATATGAAAAAGAAAGAAAAATTAAAATCAACTGTTTGTTATGTTTTTGGTTGTTTTTGCATGTCACCACCGGCATAGGAAGATAAAAAAGAAGACGTTCTCGATCCACCGGTTTTATTGCCTTCACCATCGACGACGAGTGAACCCACGCGCCGCCAATGACAATGGCGCGTGGAGCAACGCGCCGCTACTATTCCTGCAACCTCAGAGGGCTTCCCAACATTATTATTGATTTTAGGGGGGTCTATTTTGTAATTTCTGAATTGTATAATATGTTGTTTGATTTATTTTGTAATATGTAATTATGGGTGTGTGAGTACAAATAGTGAAAAGTAATGAGTGGGTGTTCATATTTTCTTTTATGTATGTTTTTTAATGATAAAAACCAAAAAGACAAAAAAAAATTTTAAAAAGAATTAAATGTTTTAATTTGCATATGGCCAAGTGTCTTAAAAATGCAAAGAAAATTGTATTGTATTTTACATTAAAAATTAAGAATATGTTTTTGTATATATTTTGGGATTTAATAACCAGTTTATTAAAACCTTGGGAATTTGATCTATATTTCAAAAAATACCAAAAACATATTTTGTTTTCTTTTGGTATCCAGGATTATGATCTTATATATAAGACGTATTCTTGATATTAAATAGAAAAGTTTGTTTTGTTTTTATTGATGTTAGAGCAATTATTTTTTCTTTACTCGATAAGATAAGAATCTCCTTACTAAGGACAAATTTTCTTCTCTTTTTAATAAGTTATTGATAAGACAACTTTCAAAACCTTTAGATCACATCAAACCACGTAGCAGCTTACCTCAGGTAGGGTGCGCTAGGGGTGCTAATACCTTCCCTAGCCACAACCAGTCCCTTACCCATGAATCTCTAACAAAGACCAATACATCTGGGTTTCCTAGTAACCCTGAACCAAATACTAAGTGGTGACTCCTCAAATCAATTGAACAAATGAAGAAAACGTCATCGACACCACGCGAGCACGTGCGACAGGCTATACATATGAAGAAAACGTCATCCACCTCGCGTAACACATGCATTCGATGAAGTTCCCTACTATTAAGTTATCATGATTCCCCTATTAGTAAACTTCTTACCACACCTAATTCACTCATCATTAACATATGAAATCTCAAAACTGCTCCTCTCCCCCTCTTCAATTTAGCCATGGTCAAACCTTGGTGTAAGGGAACCAAAGGTTTCCTTCTCCTTCTTATGCAATTATTTATCTTATTTAGTCATTGTTCACATTATAACAACACATTACAAGGATTTTACCAATAAAATCAAATTTTCTTTTCCTTCCATTCAATCCCTAAATGGCCGGCCACTCTTGTTCGTTTGGCCATTGATTTTTCTTTGGTATTTTTACGTGATTTCATGTTTAAGGAAACTTATAATACTTCAACTAACTCAATTTCTACAATTCCCTTAAATTTAACTCAAGAACCCTCATTTTCAATTTCAAGATTGGTGCACAATTCCTAATCGAATTTAAAATGGTTTTCACAATTAGGTTTAAGGCTCTTTACCTGGATGAAATTTGGATTTCAATTATAAATTGGTTGAAAATTTTTAACTCCTCCCTCCTTACATGCAACCGACCCTCTCCCTTTATTTCCCTCATAATTTCTTCACTTGTTTTCTTGTTAATTCCCTTGCTAAAGGATGTTTTCTTTACCTAGTAATCTAGAACTTGTATAGATTTAACAATTTTGGTGTTTTTCTCTCAAATTTTGGTGGAACAAATTTGAAATCCCCCCTCCTATTTGTCTCATTGTTGTCGACCTCATGGAGGAGAGAATGGGGTATTTATAGTCCCATTTTTTTAATTAAACTGTGGCCCTATTCTTTCTTCCTATTATAATTTGAGTGGTACTCCTTTTTATCTTTTAAAATCCCCCCTTAACAACTAAATTTATTTGGTTTTTTCATACATTTAACCTCACCTTCTTCATCATAGGGTTAATTTAAAGTTCTTTCTTTTTTTTGTAAAAGTTCATCCTCGAGGTATGGTTTGTCTGCCAAAAAACAATCCACTGTGACCTCCTGGATTTCTTTCTGGAAACAAACTGTTTATAGAGTGATTTTGAGAGTCAAAATCATGCCTTGTTATGTTTAATTCCTTCAATCTCGATGCACACTCAAAGAAGAAAAAAAGTCACATCATCGATGTAATCTGAATCAATTGTAGATTTCTCCATGCAATGTTTACAAGCCTCTTTGTTTTTCTCCACTGCTTCTGGTATGCTGTAACTCCTCAAGGACTGGAAATCCATCCATTACCTTTCCGGACATCTTGACTACAAAACTAGTCTCATTATCCTTACAAATAATTTCCTCTTTAAAAGTGCTAGTCTAAGCCATGCTGACTAAAACTTTTGCCTTTGAGATAAGTTTTCAAAAGAGCCTGTATATTCATGCACTGCAATCATTCATTATGCCAACTCAAAAACAAAATGCTTTATTTATTTATTTATTAATTTTATACAACAAGGCGATAATGCAAGATCTAAGAGGGCATAAAGTATGGGATTTTCACAAAGCAATCCTTCAACTAATTGAGCTCAGGTTAAAAGTTCTGCGCGAAGTGGATAAAATCTCTTCCTATATAAATAATCTTTAAACTGCTCAATTGTAGAATATGTCAGTGAACCATAAAGAGGATGAGGAAGCAGATGAATTGGTACTACTTCATCTCTTCCCACTTCTGACTCTTGGTTGTCAATGTCATGATCCCACTCCAACCCTTCAAATGAATCCAAATCTACTATCACTTTGATCCCACATTGTTTCACATTAATGTCTTCGCTCCCCAAATTCACATACAATTCCAATTCTTCGTGCGCACAATGTTCTTCCATTGCCATCTCACTTAAACTTACGAATCTTGTCCAACTTAAAGGGCAATAGAGTCCTATTACCAGTGTAGCTTCAAACAATTGCATACCGTTGCTCTTTTTTTTTATAATAGCATTGATTGTATGACTCCTACTAAAAAAAATCCTTGTAGTGAATGCCCAAAAAATCAACCCTTGAAAAACTGGAGGTATATGAAATGATAATGAGCATCCTTCTACACGGTAGCTGAACTCATTTGGCAATTTATGATGATAGATTCCCATAAGCAATTTGGCATCATAGCCGTGAATATGATATCCATAACCACCATTCCACAATGCCTGCATATATATATATTGATTGATTACAAAGAGTGCTGAAATTTTAGACACTAATGTATATATATATATATAGTATATGCCAATTGTGTCTTTATTTGTGTGCGGAAGAGACAGAAATAGTACCTCAACAAAACTCTTCTTGTAATTATTTGATAAATCGGAGGCGGTATCAGAGGAAACAATCCAGCCATGATTACTTAGACCTTCCATGCCAATGCCCTCAATCTCTGTTAAATTTGGACTCCTATATAGAGACAGATTTTCATTGTTTTTGGACTGGACTGGAAGTCTTACCTTTTCCATTGATGTGCAACCGATTGCATCCAAGAATTTTAAATTTGAGGGAAGCTCTGAGATTGATACAAGATTGCTGCAGTACGACACTCTCAAAAGCCCCAGCTTAGGAAGGACGTCGATGCCAGAAGGCAGACTTGAGAAATTGTTTCCTGATAGATTCAATTCTTCGAGAGAGGACAAACAAC
>Ga0307513_10005212_pt1 | contig 17224 bp, 4 predicted proteins | sample 15_EM_MG_FD_202174 | JGI IMG/M metagenome (GOLD analysis project Ga0307513, IMG submission 202174) | Populus trichocarpa ectomycorrhiza microbial communities from riparian zone in the Pacific Northwest, United States - 15_EM | ecosystem: Host-associated > Plants > Roots > Unclassified | place... | reverse complement strand
ATGGAAGGTGTGTGTAAATATGGAGAGAGTAATAACAAGGCAATTTTAAGATATATTTTACCTAACTAATATAGTAATTTCTATCTTATTTCACAAAATTAAGAATTTTTTAGAGCAATGCTATATGAAAATCATACGAAAATTTCATGTGTGAACTATTGTAATTACTCTTAATCAATCATTTAATATTTTTGGAACGCATGTACACTCAATATATCGCTTCAGTAATTATCACTTAACAGATCAATTTATGTGAAAAATTTTATATAATTTGTTAGCATACAAAATATTTAATTTTCAAATTTTTTTAATCCTGCCATTTTCCTTCTCGATGAATTGTCATGATCAAAAAGGAACATAATTTAAAACTGCATAAAATCCTCGTAATTAATATTAAGTTATGTTATTTGGGTCGATGATTCAGCTCAATCTATTAATTTTCATCTTCTAGATGCATTACTTGAAGGCTATTAATTTATTTATCAGAACAAATTAGCATTATAAAGTCGTGTGTTAAGAATTCTAAATTAAATGATGAAGTATCGAGGGCGCAAAAAAATGATCGAGTTAAGTATTAATGATCGGAGTAAGTACGTAAAATTTATGTAATGGGATTTCATAAATTTTAAATTAAAATTAACTTAATTTAAAACATGTATTTTGGTGGGACCAATATTAGGTGTAACTCATTTTTTTTTAATGTATGAAAAAATATTTAGACATTGCTAGTGTTTTTTTTTATAAAAAAATTAAATTAAATTATATAAAGATTACTTTGACGTGATCCATTCAACTTGAAAGTCAAAAGGTAACCCAAATTACCAGTAAAAATATAGTTTGCCTCATAATAAATATTCAAGATCAGAATTGTTTTTATAAATACTAAGATAAAAACCTATTAAATTAATTCAAATCAATCTAAGTTAGCTTGTTTGTCCACTTGCTAGATCATAAGATCATAATAACCCTATAAAAAATAAATCAAAACAAATAATAAAACTCAATTTTCAATAAACTTAGTGTTGAATAATAAAATTAAAAAATCATTTAAAAAAAGAACAGAAAAACTGGACTCGAGTCAACTTGGGTCATGAAACCGAGATAACTCAATATAAAGCAAATTAAAATAAATTATAAAGTTCAATTTTTAATTAACCATGTATTGAAAGATAAAATTGAAATAAGATCTGATTAAAAAAATATAAAAAATAATTCGAGTAAACCCGGGTTAACAAGCTTAACCTATGACCTGAGTCATGAGATGTGGATAATCTTATAAAAAGAAAATTAAAAAAAATAATGAAGCTTAATTCTCAATCACCCTAAAGTTGAAGGATGAATTTGAAAAAAAAATAATAAAAAAAAAAACAAAAACTCAACTCAATCGAGTTGATCTGTCAAACTCGCGGTCTAGGTTATAAAACTTGGATAACCTTATAAAAAGTAAATTAATAAAAATTATAAAGTCCAATCTCTAATAAATGTAATATTGAAGGATGTAATTAAAAAAAACAAAGAAAAAAATAAAACACTATTCTAATAAAAAGTATTTTATGAGGAGCGGTACAATTTGTTTTTTTAGTTTTTTTTTTATAAAGAAAGAAAAAGAAGATGAATAAATAATGGTTTGAAAAAAATTAAAAAAAAAACTTATGAAGATATTGTTTTTATAAATTCTTATTTAAAATTTGTCAAAATCAGCTATATACAAGATGAAGATATTTCATTTTCAAAATACAAAGAAAAAAAGAGAAGATGAATAATAACTTATAAATTATTATTTAAAATCAAAAGTCAGATCTCATAAGTCATGTCTTATATACAAATTCTTAATCAATGAACAATTATATTTTTAAAAAACTTTTGTTCCTTTTCTGTAATTATTTTTAAAATCTTCTTCTTCTTTTTTATTGGAATCTCAGTATGAAGATTCGGCTCTCTTGTCTGTTAAGAAAATCAAGAGAGTGTGAAGAGGAAAGAGAAACAAAGAAATGTTAAAATTACAAACCTTCGTAATTAAATTTCAAAGGCATATGAAATAATCAATAAATAACAGAGCAAGCAAATGTTCTTATGGTAATGAGAACCCATGTAGACCTCAAATCAGCAGCAAAGGAACAACAACCAAGAATCGGCAGCTGCTAGGTCTGTGCAGGGAGTCTTTGTGGGACAATGAATTTCAGCAACTATAAGTTGGAAAACAGAGGCAGTGTTCTTGTGTCAACGGGACAAAGAGAGTTTTCTATAAGGAAAAGGAGAAGAAAAGTCGAGTTTTTTTGTGTTTTTTCCTAGTTCTATTACTACTATCTATCTGGTGCAATAATTGGGTGTTATTTATATGTTTACTAATTTGATTTTTCATGCTCGAACAAAACATATTGAAGTTAATTATCATTTTGTTCGTGATCGAATGACTGAAAAAGACATTCAAATTCGCTTCATCTCCTCCAGAGATCAATTAGTAGATGTTCTTACTAAGCCACTCTTTCACTCTACCTTTGCTCTTTTACGTTCCAAGCTTTATATGAATAACCCACCTTCAGCTTGAGGGGATGCATTATGAAATATGTGTTAGAATAAAAAATATTATATTATTAATGTATTGATTTATTGTGTGCAGTATGCTACACTGTAACACATGTACTAGTCATAATCATATAAATAGCAGAGGTGACTATCTTATTAAATTAGCCTCTTAATTATCACAAACCTTATTTTAATTGTGGTGTGATAAGAAATCTAAGCATGGCTTTTGTTTTTATTGTAGCAGATCAATTATTTTTATTAAGTTTGTTTATTTTTTCTTCTTTTTTTTTGTAATGTTCCTGTATTTTATTTTTACTATTAGCTTTATGATATTTTTAATATATTCTCGATGATTATTTTAAAAAAATAATTAATATTAAAAAATAATATAAATCATACCTTGAGTGAGTTAAAATGATTTTTGAACAGTTAATAACCAAGTTTCAATAAAATTATCGAATCATTATATATAAAAAAAAGTCATGATCTTGAAGGAACATATGTTAAAACCATGCATGAAATCCTCCTAATCAACTAGTAAGTTACGTTATCCAATTTCTTTTTATGGATGATGCGGTTCAATCTACCAAATTGCATCACACAAAGGCTATTAATTTATTTATCACAACAAATTAGTGCCATAAGGTTGTGTGTAGTTTGAAGTTAAAAACATCGATTAAGTGGTAAGTAATTAAATGTTAAGTATTGAAATATTAAAGGTGCAATAAAATACGAACTTATGTAGCTGGCTCTTTTATAAAGTATAATGTTGGTGGGCCTGTTCTGGTGTTGGAAAAAACAGTAAGTTTTTTCTTTTAGTTAGTTTGCTATTTGACTAAATTTTATTAATATTCTTTTTCAATTACTATATAAAAAAATGTTGGAAAAGAAATAACAGAAAGAAGAAAATATTTAATCATGTTCTAAAGAACCTGTATCACTATAATCATGTTAAATAATAAAAAAAACCATGTTCTTTATTCATTCCCTAACTATACTTTATTAAATTTTTTTTTTCTTATTTATTAATATAATTAATATTAATATAGATTAGGTTGATGACCCAAATCCATCGATTCCTATTCAGTTACTTAAATTGTATTAAAAAACCAGACCGGACCTAGTTTAGCGTTCTTCTTAAAAAAATGAAAACCAAAAAAGGAACTACACACACCATGTACCTTTATAGGGAAAAGGTAAACTTCATGGATAGAATGCTTAGAGCATCTCGAATGCAAAATGCTATTTTGAAAAGTTAAATTGATAAAATAACATTTTGAATAGTATAAATATAGTTTTTTTTACCATATCTATTCCAATGGAAAAAAGCCATTTGAAGAGCCATTTATATTGGAGTGGAAAAAACAAGTGTCTTATTATTTCTTAATAAATTTGATGTTATTTTTTTTTCCACATGGCTACATTTAATTGGTTTATTTTTTTAATGGCTCTATTTTGTTGGTTTTGGCTCTTTGAAGAGATATGTAGGAATAGCTTTTGTGGGAGAGAAAAGCCATTTTAGCATTTTGTTTGGCTTTCCCCTTGGAGTGTACAAAACAAACAAAGAAAAGCCAAAATATTAATTTTTAATTTTTAGCTATCCATTTAGCTTCTCCATTGGAGATGCTCTTATACATATATTAAACCATGCATCTAATGTCTGAAGAGCTTAAACCAAATCCAAAACATCGTACATAAATTTTCAAAGAACAAAACGAGATAGTGCTGACCTGAGGGAGATCAGTGGGCACTCTTTGTATAGATATGGTCCCAAGCAGCGAGCCTCTCTCTCTCTCTCTCTCTCTCTAAGTCTCCTGCCTTGAAGGTATGGAAACTTCGATACAGGACTATGGAAAGATGTTATCTGCAGCATCCATAATCAAAAAGCAGCTTTAAATTTGCCCTTTAGAAAGTGCTAATGCAAGGGACAGTATATGGCATAAGATTCTCAATGCTTGTGCCAAGGATGAGAGACTTCAGGATATTGCTAAGCAAGAAGTCTGTGTGTTTGGCTGGGTAATTCTTATCTTACTGTCTGGTTTCCTAGAACTTATAATCTTTCTGAAGACAACGTCTCCTCAATAGCTAATATGGGTGTGTGGGATAGTTTTTTTGGGATATGGAACTTCAGATAGAGAAAAGCTCTAGGAGGTAGAGGGATAGTCGTTTTTAATTCTCTATTTGATAAGGTTTCTGAAGTGGAATTATCAAGTGAAGTTGTCGACAAATTGATTTCAAAACTATGTTATTTTTTATTGACTTTGACTATTTTTCCCCTTTAAAAGAAATAGAGATCCACGTGACTAGTAATTGAAAAACGTGCATGCTATCAGGTGTTTTCATCTATGATCTGTCATTTTGACATTTAAATATTTACAGCATGTTTCATGTAATATTATAAGCATTTACATATGAATCTATGCTCATAATCAGCTAAGAAGAGAAAATGAGATTAATCTATTTAAAAAAAATATATACTAACATTATTTTTTTTCTAATTAATAATAATTCTTATATATATTGTATTGTGCTTTATTAAAGAAAATGTTTTTCTCATACTGAGTTAAGTCTTTTTAATCTTACCATGTAAACTTTTTAAAGATAAAAAAATATATATATAAGATAGTTATCATTAAATGTTGAATCCTGGATCCATCTTTTTTATATCTGAAGATGATCTTTTATATATAAAAAAAAATACTCACCGATCGCCCTGCTAAAATACTCACCGTCCCACTAAGCATGAGAAGATAAAAATCTCAAATGCATGAAGGAAGACCCCAAGATGAAAACAATTTTTGTTTCTATTATAATTTTCTCTACAAAGATAAGACAGCCTGCAGGACTGAAAAGCCATCAAAGGGCCAGATTAATATATCCGTACTTATGTTTGTTTAGCTATCTTTTTCAAGAAAGGCTTATTTCTCCTCCAGTTTTTGTCTTTAGATCAAAGATGTGTGGACATAAGAAGTGACACCAATTATTTTCATTTCCACGAGGGTCGAATTTGAAAGAAAGTTTGGATGACACTACTTGGAAAACGTGAAGCCTTAGCTGCAATCCATGCAAAATTATTGGGAAACAAATATTTTTAAAATATTTTTTGAAAATTTTGATTTTTTTTAATTTTTTTGTTTTTTTATTATATTATTATCTCCAATTTGGTTTATGGGTTCTTAACAATGTGTATTATGATAATGTTTAAGCCTGTATTTTTTTTTTGTTTATAGCATATTTGACAAGCATATCCTAATTTATTTTTTGCAAACTTATTTATCACATTAAAGCATATTTGAAAAACATGCTCTTAGGATATTTCCTAAGTAAGTAATTTTTTGCGTGTTTAGCAAATGTATCCTAAATTGTTTTTCACAACATTGTATTTTGTGTTTTGCCAAATAAACCTTAATTTAATTTTAGTTAATTTTTAGCTTTTTAAAGAGCTATTTTGTAATCAGTCTTGGATCTTTTATACTATTTTTACCTTTTTATTTAATAATTGATATTATGAATTTATACGACACCATTTTCTAGTATTAAATAAACTTTTTTAAAAAAAACAAGAATATAGAAAAACAACAACAAAACCTTTTTTAAAAAATATATTTATTTTTTGAATTGAGTATGGCCAAGTTTCTCCAAAAAAATCATATGTGCCTTTTTTATTAAAAAAAATCATAACATGAAAGGAAAAAAAAAACAAAAATATATTGCATGGTTTAATATTGTTTTAGAATACCAAAAAAACTAAAAAAAATAAAATATTTTTTTTTACATTTTGCATGAATCATGAAATTAATAACTAGTTTATTAAACTCAGGGAGAACTTGATCTAAATATTTAAAATGTTATAAAACCAATTTGTTTATTTTTAATACTAGGATTTATAAACTTTTATGGAAGATATATTTCCAATATTAGAAAAGATAAATTAAGCCTTTAATAAATAAAAAATCCCCCTTTTTTTCTCTCTTATGTGAATTACATAAAACATAATGAGGAATTAGATATAATTAGAAAAATAAATAATACAACTTACTTTAGGTAAAGTGGATTAAGGATAATATTGTCTTTTTTATACACTACTAATCTCTTTATCCTGATTCTAAAGATAAGTTAGAATATTAGTAATCAAAATACTAGATGTCCACTTTAAATATTTTAAACAAAAAAAAAGAACAAGAATACTTTGTTCTTTCCATATACCTAAAAACAAGGACGATAACGATACAGCATACATGCGACACCCCCTCTTGCTCACTCTTTCTACATATATTTATATTTGGTAATATGATATATGATGTTTTTTAATTGAAAATGTATTAAAATAATATTTTTAATAAACATTATTAAAGAAATATTAAAAAATTATTAATTTAATTTTTTTTGAATAAAAAATAATTTTAAAAAAAGGTTTAAAAAAAACTCCCGAAGCTGTTTTTTGCCTTATCTATCGAAAAACGAACAAATTAACAAATACTCTAAAACGTGTAGGTTTTTCACTGTAGCAGTTTTATTTTTCGCTTTTGTTTCTTCTTTTTTTTTACATGTTTTTTTCTCCTTTTTTTTTAACCCAAAATTGACTTCTTCTTCTTTTTTCTTTTTTTTTTCAAAATTATCTTTGTTAATTTTTTTAAAATATTGAGCTGGTTGAAAATTTAACTATGTAGTTTTTTTCTTTAAAACATTGTGGATTGCTATAATATTCTCATACATTGTTTTTTTTCTTTTTATGATTTATTTTTTTTTCAAAATGGTCTTTGTAGATTTTATTTTTTTATATTAAGTTAGTTGAGAATTTAGCTTCGTAGTTTATATTAAAAAAAAATATTATGAATTGCTACAGTGTTTCCTCTATATAGTTTTTGTTTTGCTGCAATGTTTCCCCACATATTCTTTTTAAAATTATCTTTATCGAATTTATTTTTTCAATATTGAGCTGGCTAATAATCTACCTTTAGCTTTCCCTACATGTTTTTTTTTGTTTTTTTATTTGTTTTTCTTTTTTTTTCAAAATTGTCATTTTTTACATATTTTCTTTTTTTTGTTTTTTTGTTCAGAATTATTTTTGTTGATTTTATTTTTTTACTATTGAGCTGGTTGAAAATTTAGTTTTTTAGTTTTTTTCTTTAAAACACTGTAACTTTCCCCACGTGTTTTTTTTCGCTTTTGTTTCCTTTTTTTTACATATTTGTTTTTCATTTTTTTTACCCAAAATTGACTTCTTTTTTTTTAAAAAAAATAGTCTTTGTCGGTTTTTTTTTATATATTGAGCTGGTTGAGAACTTAGCTTTGTAGCTTTTTTCAAAAACAACAAAACACTATGGATTGCTATAGTGTTTCCCTTACATGGTTTTTGTTTGGCTGCAGTGTTTCCCCCACATGTTTTTTTTAAATTATCTTTGTCGAATTTATTTTTTCAATATTGAGTTGGTTGAGAATTTAGCTTTAGCTTTAGCTTTCCCCACGTTTTTTTTTCGTTTTTTAAATTTTTTCCCAAAATTGTCTTTCTTCTTTATATTTTCTTCTTTTTTTATATAATTATTTTTGTTGATTTTATTTTTTTACTATTGAGCTGATTGAGAATTTAGTTTTTTAATTTTTTTCTTTAAAAAACTAGATTGCTACAGTGTTTCTCTACATGGTTTTTTATTAAATAATTTTTTTTTCAGAATTATCTTTGTCGATTTTATTTTTTTTATATTAAGCTGATTGAGAATTTAGCTTTGTAGTTATTTAAAACATTGTAGATTGCTACAGTGTTTTCCCACATGATTTTTGCCTTACTACAGTGTTTCCCCACATGTTTTGTTAATCGATGTTTTTTTTTCCAAATATGTTTTCGTCAAATTTATTTTTTTCATACTGAGCCGGTTGACAATTTAGCTTTTTTCCCTTAAAACATCGTTGATTGCTACAATATTTTTCCATATGATTTTTTTTATGTTTTTTTAAAATTGTCTTTGTCGTTTTTATTGCTTTTAATATTGAGCTGGTTAAAAATTACAACTGTAGATTTTCTCATGAAACACTATAGATTTTATAGTGTTTCCCTGCATGTTTTTTTTCCTTTTGTTTTTTTTTCTATTTGTCAAAATTATATTTATCAAATTTTTTTTAATATTGAGCTGGTTGAGAATTATAATTTTATATTTCAACACAAAACACTATAGATTGCTACAGTGTTTTCTTAAATGATTTTAATATTGAGCTGGTTGAAAATTTAGCTTTAACTTTCCCCACATGTTTTTTTTTCCATTTTTTTATTATTTGCTTTTTGCTTTTTTTCTTCCAAAATTGTCATTTTTTTTCATTTTTTTGTCTTTTTTTCATAATTATTTTTGTCGATTTTATTTTTTTAATATTGAGTTGGTTGAGAATATAGCTTTGTTGTTTTTTCCTTTAAAATATTATGGATGGTAATAATTTTTTTCACAAATCCATAATAATACATAAACATACTACAAGCAAGTGGCATCGCGCGCGAGCATGTCACCTAGTAAGATCTATTGAGCGAGTGAGAGCTAAAGAATAGAAGGCCAGGTCAGAAGAGAATGTCTTAGTCAAAATAATGGTAGGCAAAACGTGCATGTCATGTAGTCATTTTCGGAGATAAATCATTCACCTTTATATTTTTACAGTCATTGCATATTTATCATAAAAAATGTTTCCACACATTATTCATGTTTTTATCTAATAATAATAATGATAATATTCTTATAAAAAGCCCTTGATGAATTTCATCAATGATTAAACTAGCTTCAACTAGCTGTTTTTGTGTGCAAAAATCAAGATAAGGCAGGGGACCTTATGAATGATAGCCAGCTATTTTTGTTTCTAGATGTCTAGCTTGTGTTGCATGTTATTTACTCATAATTTGCATTTTTATTTATTGTTTAATTTCATGCATGTCTTAATTAGATCTAGGATATGATACTAATTTAGTTCTATGTATGGGGTTTTTTTTCCTTGATTTTTGTTATTTGATTTTTAGTTTTATTTTAACTTCTATTTTTTGTGTTTTATTTTTGGAGACTTTTTTTTATATATAAAAAAATAGGTCTTGAGCTCGATTCTATTTTTAAATTCATGGTATATTAGGTGGGTACGAGCCTAATTTGAACTATTTGTCCTTTGCAATTGAGTTTTGAATTTATTTTTATTTTTTATATGTTGGCAGGATGGTTTTAGAGGTAATGACCAAATTTATTATTAGGTAATGAGCGTAGGTTTAAATTTGAAAATGGTTTCAAATCCTAGCTTTGTCCTATTTAAGTGAGTGTTTGAAAACGCAATTATACCTGTATTTTTTTAAAAAATTAATATTTTTGTTAAAAAATAATTTTTTTATATGTTTTGGATTGTTTTAATCTTCTGATCTCAAAAATAATTTTTTAAAAATAAAAAAAATTATTTTAATGCATTTCAGAAAGAAAAACACTTTAAAAAGTAACCGCAATCACACTCACAAACATATTCTTATTAGACCCCAACACTTATTTAGATGAGAAATTAATGTTCTTTAGTCTCTGAATTATCTTATCTAGGGTTGATTATAAAAGCAAAATAATCAACATACAAATTAGGATATAAAAATGATAAGTAATTAGATTAAATTTAAGCTAGAAATAAACGGTAACCTTGTAATAACAAGGGGATACTAAGATAACCGTGATCTTCACTTTTATAACCAATTTTAGGTATTTTTAGTGTTTTTTTCTTCTCCAGCTCGTGTTTTCTTTTGCGATCTGTTGTTTAAACATTATTGTCATATGCTTCAATGTTCTTAGCCAGCTCAGAGATATATTGGAAAACGAATTTAACCTATTATTATTATATAAAAAACCTTCTAGGAATTGTTTTTTTCAACGATGAAGCTAGCTTTCACTAGCTGTTTTAATTTGGTGTGCCTATATATCAAGATAAGTAAGCAAATAAAATGTCAAGGACCATGTGAAGCATGTTTATAAATAGTAAGAGAACCTATAAAAAATCAAATACAAATAATTGAAAAGTCCTTTCAAATAGAAGTTAAAGTCTATCAAGAAAGTATAGAATCAAAGTCATTATCAAATAAAATCAAAACAAATAAAATATCACATGTTAAAACTTTCAAACTCATATAAAAATATTATATCCCTCCAAAATAAAATAAGTTTAAGATCAAAAAGTTATAATATTTATATATGACTCTAAATTAGGGAATTTGTACACCTAAAACACATATGACTTTGAAGATTAGTTAAAATTTTTAATGATGAAAATACTAAGTTTTAATTTTAAATCTTTTAAATCATAAAAAGAATAAGAATACTTTGTTATTTCCAAACATCTAAAAACCTGATCTAGAGGAAACGATAACGATACAATATATGTGCGACACCACCTCTTGCTCTCTCTTTCTATGAAATTTTATATTTGGTAATACGGTGTATAATGTTTTTTAATTAAAAATACATTAAAATAATATATATTTTTTCAAATTTTTTTAACATCAATATATCAAAATTATTAAAGAAACATTAAAAAATTATTAATTTAATATTTTTGGATAAAAAATAATTTTGAAAGCAGGTTTTTTCTAAAAAAAAGTTTTGCCTTATGTATCGAAAAAAAAAATCTATTGAGTGAGTGAGGGCTAAAAAGAAGAGAGGGTCAGAAGATAACTTAGTCAAAATAATGTCGGCAAAACATTGCATATTTATGTTGACATTTATATTTATATATTTATAGTCACTGTCATATACATGCAGTTATGTTCATCACAGCTAGATATATATTTAAAAAAATGGATTAACTTACTTTTTAAAAATTATATTAACATATTAATTAGTTTCTTTTGAAATCAGAGATATATATATATATATATATATATATATGTCTGAGTATTGACATATATGTTATATTGCCATATATATATATATATAAAATTTATAAGAAAATTATTATTATTATTATTAGATAAAAAACATGAATAATGTGTGGAAACATTTTTTTATCATAAAAATATCCTTAAGTTTTATTAATCATTAATGTATTGAAAGGATTTTATCCTCCGTTTTTAAAAAATTTAATTTTTATTATTAAAAAATAAAATTTTCATATATTTTTGATCGTTTTGATGCGTTAATTTCAAAAATAATTTTTTAAAAATAAAAAAAATTATTTTGATACATTTCGACACAAAAAACACTTTAAAAAGCAACTACAATCATACTCCCAAACAAGTTATTTAAACTCAATGCTTATTTAGATGAGAAATTATCATTTTGATACATTTCGGCACGAAAAATATTTTTTAAAAAATAACAACCACACTCCCAAATAGGTTATTTAAACATGAACGCTTATTTAGATGAGAAATTAATGTTCTCTTAGTCTCTAAATTATCTTATCTAGGGTTAATTATAAAAAGCAAAATAATCAAGATACAAATTAGGATATAAAAAATGATAAGTAATTAGATTGAATTTAAGTTAGAAATAAACGGTAACCTTGTAATGACAATTTTAGGTATTTTCAGTGTCTTTTTCATCTTCAGCTCGTGTTTTTTTTTGCGATCTGTTGTTTTCACATTATTGTCATATGCTTCAATGATCTTTGCCAGCTCAGAGATATATTGGAAAACGAATTTAACCTATTATTATTATTATTATTATATTAAAAACCTTCGAGGATTTTTTTATTTTCAATGATGAAGCTAGCTGTTTTTGGTGTGTCTATGTATCAAGATAAGTAAGCAAATAAAATGTCAAGGACCACGTGAAGATCAGCTCATTATTTTGATTTATAGGTGTATATATATATTAAAAGCAAAAACTTTATGATCTCCAAAGATATAAGTAAGCAAATAAAATTAATTGAAAATCAAAAACTTTATGTTCGTATTTACTAAGAATTATATGTATTAATAAATATTAAATAAATTGTTAACACCAACTAAAAATTGAGTCTAGAAATTAAAAAATAAATATATATTAAGATATTTAATCTTGTATTGAGAGTAGCTCTTCAAAATTATTTTATTTAATTCTATAACAATAAAATTATTTTTTAAAAGAGAACTTATAATTTAAATTCTATCAAAACAAAATATTTTTCTTGTATAATTCCATCTATTTTTTATTAATATAATTTTAAAACTTAAGCAACGCTTTTCTAATTTGAACCATTTTTCAATGTAATTAATGCATATTTAAAAAAACAAATTGGTTGAAATCCTAATCGTACCTATTCATATTCAAATAAAATGCTAACATATTCTAATGGAATCGTTGACAAATAGAAAAGTGGAGCAAAAAAAATCTTTACAGCTTCAATAATAATAAAATAATTAAAAAAGTACAACAAGATCTTTTACCGATCAGGAACCGATCTTTGATTAATTTTCCATCTGAATTCAGTAAAGGGACCTTAAAGAGAGAATTAACCTAAAGGTAAGAATTAATTTAAGCCAACAACTAATCTTTGATTTTTGGAAAACAGCCAAAAAAGAGCTGTCATTGTAGACTATGATCTCCAATTATTTGCTTCGTGAACATTGAATTATCAAACTATTAAAGGATCTATACTTATAATATATTATTTATTGGAATAATTTTTTATATTTATTTTTTATTTTTTATTTTAATTTTACTCTTTAATAACACCATCTTTTTTTTTTATTTTTTCTTCCAATATTAGATTATTTTTTAAAATTATGCTTCGTAATTTTTTTATTAGGTTATATATTGATCCATGAATTTAATTTTTTTTTCTCAATTTTATTATTCAGTATTAGATTTGTTGAAAGTGGGGTTTCATATATTTTTTTAATATGTTTTCTATGAACTTATCCTTATCTCATTACTCATGTCTTCAGTTTAACAAGTTAACCTAGTTTAACTTTAATAATTTTTTATGCACACCTTTTCTAATTAATTATTTTTCTTGATTTCATCTTTTAAAATTGAGTTGGTTAAAAATAAAGCATTATAATATTTTTTTTTCTGTAAGGTTATCTCGATCTCTTATATAACCAATGCCATGAGATTGGGAAGTTGATTCATGTTAATTTTTTTAGATTTTTTTTAAATTAAATATTTTTTTAATTGAATTTTTAATTTTTTTATTTGTTTTTTATAAAGTTTCTTGAATTTATGACATGAATTGCCAGTTTGATAGGTTAATCAAAATTTACACAATTTAAATTTTAAACCATGTTTTAAGTGAATATTTTTTTATAATTATTTTTACTTCTCAAGTAGATACCACAGTGATTTAAAATAATTAAAAAAAAATTGGCTGAGAACACAAATTGGCTTTTAAAAATTACGTGAGAATATTTTACAAATATTTCTTATTCACGTGAGATTTTTTCCACGCGAGTAATTATTTTGTCAGAATTGTGTCGTCTGCTGCGCGTGGAGTGCTAATTATTTAAATGTCACGGTTCTCAATATTTTTTCCAAGCGAGTAATTAGTTTTCTAATTATTTTGTCAGAATTTATTGTTGACATTAAAATATTAATGGTATTATTCATTTATTGCTATTAATATTGTTATTATGATTATAATAACAATATTATTATTATTGATAAATATAAATATGGCACAGCATGGCATGCAGCATACATCCATTTATGCCCATCAAGCCAGGGACTCCAAAAGCATGACTAAACAGCGATGAGAGCAGGAGTGAGCAACATATGTAGCACAGCATGGCATGCAGCATCAACCAGAACACAAGGCACATGGCATAAGTCAGCCATCAGAAACCACTAAATCAGCAGAGGGACGACCAACCAGAGATCAATATCAGCCAAAACTGGTAAGGAAATGGTTCTGTTCATGGAAATGCAACACCATATAAAACACAGCTTGGAATTTGCGAGATAGAACATCAGCTAAAGTGCAATTGTCTTCAAAAATTCTTTTGTTTCTCAAAAGAATTAACAACAAATAAATCAAAATTTGCTTGCTTGGACAACCGGAGAAGTTTGCTAAAAAAACACGAGCACAAGTAGTCGGATGGAAATTCGTCAATTTCCTTTCTTCGTCTTTTTCTTCTTTTTTTTCCTTTTTTATTTCACTTCACTATTTTTCTCTTCTCTTTCCTTTTCTTCCTGATTTTCTTTTTTCTTTTTATATTTTTTATATATAATTTCAATTTTTTTAATTACAAAACAAAATAAAAAGGTTGGTGGCAGTTTTGTAAACAATCAAAATAAAGTAGATGGGTACAGCTAGTTGCGAGTCGAGGAGCAGACCCTTGGGTTAGGCTATAGGCTAACACACAAACCTATAGATGTAAAACGATATCATTTAATCACGATTTAAATACCCTTTTTTTGGACTTTTCCTTCTTTTTTTACTTCCTTTCTTCTTTTACGATTTCTCCCTCTTTTCTCTCTTTAAACCCATAAAACGAAAATGGTGGCTTTGTGTCATCCGTTGTTGCAAATTGCCACCATTAAATCCCCCCCCCCCTCTCCATCCAAAAGCACCCTCCTTTTACCCTAAACTATTAGCATTATCAAAACTCATTTATGGATTATTCTCTAAATTCATCTTTTCTTCCACAAAAAAAAAAAATTAAAGACTAGCAACATGGATAAAGTAGGTCGAGAAGGCTTCCAAAATATACATAAAAATCAAGCTGCAATTTTAGATGAAATTTGAAGTTTAATTGTACCCAATTATATCCAATATTGAGAAAACAATGCAGATTCAAGGTCAAATTAAATTATTATTGGACGAATTTGCATAAAAATTATGTTCAAGGATATAATTAAATTTTGAATAGGTCAATTTGATTTAATCATGGCCCAAATTAAAGTTTAATTATGTTTAAGAATTAATTTGGGTCCAATTAAAGGATTTAATTAAGTGCAAGGACTTAATTATACTTTAAAAGGGTCAAATTAATTTTATTAGGGGCTTAATTGGTGAAAAATTAAGTTTTGGAGCTTAATTTGGGTTTAATTGAGAAGATTGGAATTTTAAGAGACCAAATTTAATTTTTACCAAGTCAATTGATTGAAATAAGGGGCGAAATCGCAAGAATATTAAAGTTTTGGGGTTAATTAGGGGTTAAATTGAAAAATTTCACGGCCAAGGACCAATCTACAAAACGTGTCGAACTATAGGGGCTCAATTGATTGAAATCAAGGGTGAAATTGAAGAAAATTAAAAGTTTAATGATCAACTGAAGGTCAAATTATATAAATCCAAGATCACGGATCATACTGAAAAAGATACTTAAATTAAGGGCTAATTTTAAAATTCAGCAATGGCAAAATTATATTAAATCAGAAGTTTGGAGTTAATTTTAGGTGAAATTGAAGGAAATCAAAAGATGAAGGATTAAATTGAACTTTGGCTGAAATCCCTAATTTAAGGTCAAAATGGTGATGTTTTTGAACAATAAGAAAAAAAGAGAACCAGACTACTCGTGATTCACTATTCATTGTCTTCTTGTTTTGACCCAAAAAAGCTGCTCGAGTTGCTACTTTTCAGAGGCATTTAATGCTTCGTCTTTTCACCAAACTTGACAAACCATACACCAACATGATGACCTCATGTTGTACTACACCCTAGAGTAGACCCTGGCGGCCATCTTTCCCCACAGCTACCACGTCGTTGCTTAAAAGTGGCCAACTCGACCAGCCTATAGCAACCAACTTTTTTAGGCCATGATAACAACTTTGAACCAATGGTTGAGATCCTTCTGAGTCGAATCAAGGGCTAATATTTGGCACTAGTAAATACAACATGTCCCTCTGCTATATCTTATAAATATGGTGGATTACATACTCCAAGCATGAAGAAAATCAGGTCTAAAGTCAGCTAAAAATCAGCCTTCCCTTTAGTTTTTTTTTTCCTTCCCCAACCGACAATTCTCTCCCTTTACCTTCTTCTCCACTGCACCCTCAGCCATAATGACCTCATTGTTGCCTCCTCACCCAACAAGTGAAGATAGAATACCAAAGGCAGGTAGAGAAATTACAACAACTATCGATTCCAAAATGGAAATGGAAGGACATTACCATGGACTTTGTAATAGGATTACCAAGGGGCAAGAAGGGTAATTGTTGTCCGGGTAACAAATTCGACCTTATTCTTACCCATGTAAATTACATATTTCGTGGATAAGTTGGCCAAATTGTACGTGAATGAGGTGATTAGACTTCAAGGGGTGTCAGTATCAATTGTGTCAGATTGGGACCCAAGGTTCACATCGAGGTTATGGCCCGACTTACAGCGAGCTTTAGGGACTAAGGTGAACCTAAGTACAACATTCCGTCAGACTAATGGTCAGTCTGAAAGTATCCAGACACTCGAAGATCTTCTAAGGTCATGTGTGTTGGAGTTTGGGCAAAGTTGGGAAGATCTATTGCCGTTAGTGGAATTTACGTACAATAATAGCTATTAAGCTTCTGTCGCACCCGACATCGCGGCAGCCTTAAAAATAATTCTAAATTTATGGAAAAAGAACAAATTTCTGGTATCTTGTTCTTTTAGGAAAAAGGTCTTGTTTAAGGAGTCGCCACCTAGTATTATGGTTGTCGCACCCTCGCGAGCAGAGCGCGGCGTCGCGGCGATCCTCGATTGGTTTCGGGGTCTTTTTGTGTAAAGGAGTCGCCACCTAGTATTATGGTCACTAGGAAACCTAACTGGTCTTTCAGAGATTCTAAGGCAAGGGACTGGTTGCGTAAAG
>Ga0307513_10005211_pt1 | contig 17227 bp, 27 predicted proteins | sample 15_EM_MG_FD_202174 | JGI IMG/M metagenome (GOLD analysis project Ga0307513, IMG submission 202174) | Populus trichocarpa ectomycorrhiza microbial communities from riparian zone in the Pacific Northwest, United States - 15_EM | ecosystem: Host-associated > Plants > Roots > Unclassified | place... | reverse complement strand
CGGGATGACGTTTGCTTATAGGTTTTTTATCTCCATAGCTAGCGCTGCATGAGTCTTTTGTACCTTTAAACATAATAACGATTTGATTACAAAAAAAAAAAAAAAAAAGAAAAAACGACCAAGAGATAGGATCTTCACGCAACCATCTAAGTACTTTTCTATACTTAAGATATTGCAATACGATTACGCTTTACTCTCCTTACATACACTTCTTCTCGACGAGATCCTACGCTCTAAGAACCCAGAGACTATTGTGATAGTCTCGACGGGCTGCCCGAACATAGGACTATTGAGATAGTTCTATCAAGCACAACAATCCACCCATCTTACTATCGGACGAGATAGTATCCTTCGACAAATCACTCAAGACAAGCAAGCCAGCCTCGTACTATCTGAAGAGATTGTATTCCCATACGCCCTATCATAAGATAGGAATAATTGCTCACTTTAGCATACGACTATCCTTGCCTGTTCCATAAACACCTAACAATAGAATTGTTACACCGGGTGTCGGAATTGAGATCTTTCGCTTGTATGAGCAACTTCACTACTCCCGCATGTCCATCCGATAGGGCCACGGCGCGTGGAGTTTGGGGACATTTGAGGTCTCGGGTGCTGGGATTGCTGCCCATGAGAGTGGCGTTCGACCATATTTGGTGTCTGAAGTGTTAGGATCCATATCCTCTTGTTCCAATAGCAACCTTATGATACTCTCATGTCCTCGCTCCGCGGCTCACAAGAGCAGGCGAAACAAGATATGGCGAGTTACGGGTGGTGAAAGGAAACACTAAAAACTGAGCAACTCACACCTAAACAATCGGACTCCGGAGTTGGGACAGACTGTTCACTTAATCACAATATATGCTTCCGGCTCCTTCCACTACTTTCCCGAAAGCCGTACAATCTCAAAACAATTACGCATTCCTCCATTCACAAACTTTCCCGAACCTACAAACCACACACTCAAAGCCGCACCATATACCCGATGCCAAAACGTGTCTCCAAAGACAAGCCAATGCTTGAACCCTTAGTATATTCCTGAAGGTACAACTAAGCGTACTCCTGGAAGCTATCAGAATGAAGGAAGTATCGGGAGAGAGGATAGGGTGTAGCACCACTTTCAAAATGGGCCACCTTCCTGCTCCAACAGGAGCTCTCTATTCTCCCTCCATCCCAGTGTTCCGAACTACCCATTCCTTTCGTCTTAGAGCTTTCCAGCAACTCCACTGGAACATTCCCCGTATTGGAAGGCAACTTAGGCTTGATCACATCTGCTGTATGGCTTTGTCCCGAGATGATAGCTTGAGTTAAGAAAAAGCCCTTAGAGCAGTATTGGAAGAAGAACAAGGCTGGAAGGGTCAACTATTTCCGATTTGAAGTAAGGCTGGAGCAGCAGCATAGAGTGCACATGGCTTTCGCCATGTAGTAGCGACTAGGGCTGTCTAAGATATTGGAACTACTTACAACAGAGACAAATTTCACCACCGGAAGACCTTCAGAGACCGCATGCAAGTTCGAGGCTAGAAGGGCAAGTGGCCTGCCTAAAACGGGGGAGTCGTTTGCTACCGGACGGCAGGCACATATGGCAGCCCTTCCACTACCTGCCTCAGGGTGGGATTTATCGGTGGCAACGATCCTAAGTAACAAGGGCAGCGACATCCCCCTAACGCCTCCGCCAGTGGAACACGGAAAGAGGTTGATTGATGGAATGGACTACGTGGATGGTTTTGGTTTCTTATTTCTCTATACTGATTGGGCTTTCATTCTCACATATTGGCTACTATCTCAATGTATTTGATGGGCTTTGGAAAATTGGCCGACCGCCAACCCACGCTGAGTACCCGAGAGAGATTATTATTTTGTGGTGTGGAGGCACAATTACCACTACTACAATAGGAGGAGGTTTCCATTGCATGGGAGGCTGAGCGGAGAAGAGCTCAGTTGACTACTACAGGCTTGCTAGATATCAGTAATTAAACTCCTTTGCTCTACTTATCCCGCTCATCGGGGTTGAGGTTGTCCTGTTCCAGCTTTAGCCCAAACACCCCTGAATACCCGATCCAGGCAGCTCAGTTGATCATCGTGTTACTACCGTGACCGAAATACGGTCAGCCTCTTGCAATCCTATTTGTTTGTCTCCAACAAAGCAGATGTTACCTCCACCCACCCGAGGTATGAGCCACAGTGAAGCCCTATAAACCCTCCTCACCGTCGGCCCTCTGAACGGGAAGCTGTCCCAAAAAGTGTAGCCCCCGTGAATAGTATCATCTAAGATATCTGTTATATTCATCGAGTACCGTAGAAACTTGAATAGTTGAACCGTGTGCTATGTCGTTGGACTTTCCTCTCTCAGTAAGGTCAAGAAATTTTTTTTTTTTCTGTCTTGGAAGGGGGAAAGGGGCTGTGTTTTTGCTATGTTTTTTTCCCCCGTTCCAGAGAAGGAAATTCCAGACTTCATAACACACGGTTCAATTATTCAAGTTTTTACGGTAGTTTCAACGCAACAGTTTTCATACCTTCCATGCTTTCCCCTCCAAGGATGTGTACCAACTGATAGGAAGTACTTATATATTTTACAAGAGGGGCGATTGGCGGGATGGAATAAAGAACAGGTGGGAAGCCACTATGGTGCTGTAAATTAAGGTTTGCAAAGCTGGCCCTACTGATCATGCAGTGAGGATTAATGGGGGGGGTTGCGGTTATGAGAAAGGCAGATACATTTACAGAGTGTAGCCGTCAAGCTAAATCAGTAATAGTGGGGACCTCTCGACTATGACAAGCCCTTGTGATCATTCTGGCGGTGCTTCTGTTGCAGGGATGTCCCGAATGTTTATGACGAATATTAGCGGGCGACGAACAGGGGTATTGGAAAGCAAAAAATAGAATTCGTAAAGTAATAAAAAAATATCTACTGCTGGTCCCTATTAGTCACTGGCTGATATTCGTCACGGCCCCGCGAGAGAGTGTAAAGGTCGGGGACAGACTTTTTTTCTTCGACGATTACAAATAGTACCAGTACTTGGGCTTGAGCGTAAGTGAGGCGAGGGGGGGTTTGATTCCTGGTAGTCGGAATTTGGTGAGTGTACCCATGGAAACATCCTACCTCAGCAGTTTTGGGAGGGGGAAACAAAGCAAGGTGAACGCTAAAAAATTCGGACACTAGAAGCTTCATGAAATTCCGCGCTCTCATAAGGTAAATGGCTAGGAGCCAATGAAAACTGTTTCGCCTTGATTAGAAGTACTAGGTGGGATGCTTTTTCACCAGGGGAGGATAGCCGGGATACCTAAGAAATTGGGTTTACCAGTATCGCATAGGGAAACATGGACTACATGTGCCACACTAGAGTGACGGCGCCCAATGCAGGAGTGAAAGTTCGAGGCTAGCTGTTAGAACTCTTAGCCAATATTTGAGAATGGAGAAAAGTTCTTTCTAACAAGAAGTTGGTGCTATTGCGTAACTTAGTCCTTATATTTCTCTGGCGTTGCCATGGGCATGGTTGCTAAAGCTCCGGAATATTTTCGTTTGTGCGCGCGGGCGTCTCTTGACTGCGATTATTCGAGTACCGTATTTTTTCTCGTTATACGGTTTTTTGCCAAGCGCCAAGTATTCCTCATAATTGCGACATGGCTAGTGAGACATATAAAAATGAAAACAAAACCCACTCAATACAAATTCAGACGAAAAGCAAGTATGATCAAGAAAAAACAGTATGATAAAACACCTTCAAAATATCCAAGAAAAATGCATACTAGCTCAACAGAAGTCAAATATGGCCCAGACTGCCTGTTTCTTCGTAAAAAATACAGCAATGGGAATCAGTCTGGGGGAGCGATGTCCAGATGGGTAGGGAAAATTGGGATCTGGGAGGGGATATCATAGTGGCTTGGAAGGTCGTTGATAGGAAGTTGTGCGGGGGCTTGAAGCTGGATTGGAATTCTAGATAGGTAAGGTTAGCATATAGAATAGTACCGGAAGGATGGATAAAACCTTTGGAAAGTATTCAAAGCTGTAGTAAAGTGCCACCCGGGGATGGCCTGGATTCCGAAGTTGCAAGCGAAAGGTTGTTGTCCGATGGAACATTCACCAATAGGGGGTTTGAATGAAGATAATCTTCGCAGGCCCAGACAAACTCGAGTGGGTCTTCATTTGGTGGCAGCTCAATAGGCAAAAGACGATGTGATTCCATGGGATGAAAGGGAAGTGGAAGCGGCAAGTCTTTATTCCAGTCGCCTATTGCAACCTGATTGAACCCCTTTATTCTTATCTCATGGTCTTTGCTACCATCCACCGGTAAAGTAACACCAAGATCCCGAAAAGACTTCTGAATAACTTGACACTTTTCAACCATCAGCAAAAATAATACCTTGCGTTCCGTGCGTTCCGTGCGTCTGACGCACCTGACACCGGAACGCTAATTGCGAATCAGGACGCAACGTCGGATCGACGTTGCCTCCTGACTTTGCATTACTTGGCACCATCTGTCCTGACGCTATCCAGACTCAGACCCCTAAGTCTGTGCGTCCTGAGTGCTTCTGGTGCTCCGCTACTCCGTCCTGATGCCGCCTCATTCAGGACCCTCCCGTCCTGACGTCACCTGATCTACGACTCTCCCGCTCTGACGACGTCTGATCTACGACTCTCATGCCCTGATGAAGTCTGATCTAAGACTCATGCGCCCAGAGGCCGGTTTCTTCTCACCGAACGTCAGGGCTTCATGGATCCTACCACCTCTCGTCCCGATTGGTTCTGCTCCTGGCTCCCTCGTCCGGATCCCATCATCCTAATCTCTCCCTTCCTGACATCTTATCTATTCGTCCTAATCTTACCCCTTATACATACCGCGTCCTAATCCAATCGTGACTCTATCAGACATCGCCTTGAGATCTCTGACGCATCGTGAACTAAGTCTAATGCTATCCTGGTCCTACGCCTAGAGGCTTTTCCTAACGCAGTCACCATGAGTTTTACCATATCCTGATCGCATGTCACTAATTCTACTCTGAATCCTTGATTTTGCTTGATGTCCTCATATTAATACTAAGCTCCTTCGGGTACCCTTCCCACATGTGAGAGCGACGACCGCATCCAAATATTTATTACAGCTATACTACACTTTCTCAATCTCCTAACTGCACGCACTGGCAACATTACACCCACCTTGCCCCTGCTCCATATCCGACGGCTCGCTATCCACAGCAGCCTCCTCTTGCGACTCTAGATCTTCAATGCTGAGCGCGAGTTGTCGCAAAGTAAGAGGAGTCACGGTATTGTCCAAGGTTAGCCCCATGGCCACCTCATGTGAGCCATCCGGGGTCTGTGGATCGGAATCGAGAGAGCTCCGGAGTCGCGTTCCTGTCTGGCTGAAATCGAAAGACGAGACCGTTTCTTGTGAATCGAATTGGTTACCCGGAGGGGCCGCCAGGGCCCCGATTCTCACGTTGCTGGGAGTTTGACTCTGGATCTGTGGAGTCGAGCGTGTGGGGGCGAGTCGGGCCACATGGCTGAAATCGAAAGACATGACAGTTTCTTGTGAATCGAATTGGTGACCTGGGTGGGCCGCTAGGGCCCCGATTCCTAGGTTGCCGGGCGTTTGACTCTGAATTCGTGGAGTTGTGCGTGTGGGGGCCCGACTCGAAATTTGACTCTGTACCTCTGCAGCGACTGCAGCCCAATCGTCAGTAAACCCTTCACGGCGATCTTCCCGGACCCTATACGCCTACTGCATCTTGGCTTTGATGGTCTCGCGAATGTTCATGAGAATCATAGTCTGTACCCAGTCTGGGCAAGTGGCCCACATCTGGAGCTGGCGGCCAAAATGATCTTCCGAGCTCAACATCATGTTAGCATCTGAGCCAGAATGAGAGGACAACGGGTTCGGGGTCAGGCCCACCTGCTACAGCCTCCGGCTTGAAGTCGCATGTTTCAAGATTGTAACAGGTTTATTCCTGTCTAACGAAAATACAATAGAACCGGCGATAGGCCTGCTAGCACTGGTACTAAGGGAGCCTTCAGGAGACCGGAGGCAAGAGATAATAGTTCAAGGACAGATTGGGCTTGGGCACTCAGGGATTGCCGTTCAACTAAGTGTATTCTTAGACTGAAGGTCTGTCGAAGTCTGCTGTCTCCTACTAGCCAGGAGACTGGTTTAAATACAAAACCCAAGAGCGATAACCTTCCTGCAATCACGATCATTACCAGTAGCTGCGCCCATACCGGAATCCTGTAATCCTGCAAGACCAAAGAAAGAAACAAACAAACCGTGCTTAGCCTTCGCCAGTGTTACATGACCATTCCATACCCGGAATCCTAAATATAAACTTCCTAAAAGCAAACTAAACATAACAATACGATAGCATAGCCTATCTGACTCAGAGGCAGTGGCGGAGCTGAAATCAAATGAAATAAATCAAATATAAATCAACTAAACAAAGGAGATCCGGCACTGCCCCCTCCTGTGTACCGTTACCAGAACATGTACACATGTTACATTCCCTTATTCTGAAAAATCAACAATCATTCCAAAGTCTTCACTGTCCTCAGCGCTCTCGTCGGTGTGCCATAGGAGGCTGTCGTTATCTGTGGGGAAATAGTCCTGCTCACAGCTGCTAGAATCATATTCCACATCGTCATAGGGTTCCCAGAAGTTGTCTGGGCAATCGTTTGCGGTACATGGTGTGGAGGAAACTTCCATGGGTTCCCAGGAAGCTTTAATGTAGTGGGAGGTGATCTGGGGCGTCGGTTCTGCGGGGTGCTTAGCGTCCCAGTATTCCTGTATGAGTTCCAGGGAGTGGTCGAGGATCTCTATAGGTTCCCAGGAATCATCCGCTCGCTCATAGCCTTTCCAGTGAACCAGGAATACGTGCCTGTGGTTCTGGCAGCGGTAGTCGAGTATCTGCTCTGCTTCCCATTCCTTAGCATTGTCAATTAGGATGGGTGCTAGCTTGTCCATTCTGCGGGACTTAAATCTATCGGCATCGTTCTCTATGTATTCCTTAAGGGAGGAGACGTGGAAGTAGGGTTTCTGGCGGGCCATTCTGGGCGGGAGGTGTAGTTTGTAGTTGTCTGTGTTAGGTAGATGTTCTAAGACTTTGAAGGGTCTGAACCAGCGTGGTTCTGGCTTCTTGGATCGTCCCGAGGAGGAGGTATAAGGGCGGCCTCTAACAAGAACTCTGCTGCCATTCTTGAAGGGTTCTGTGAGGGGTTTGCGGCGTTTGTCAGCCTGGACAGTCTGGCGGAAGGTAGCATACTTTCTGGCCATGTCTACTTCCATTCTTGTTGCTTCATGGGCGTTTAAGATATCATCCACAGCTGGTACCTTGCTGGCGGACCTCTGGACAGGGTGGAATATCTTCCAGGTGCGTCCATACAGGGCATGGTATGGCGAGATGCCTAGAGATTCATGGGGGGTGCCGTTCATGGCTGCAGCAATAGCGGGAAGGGCGCCGGACCAGTTGTTTTGTCTGGGGTTAACATAGTTCCTCATTTGCTGTTTGAGAGTACGGATCCTTCGCTCAACCTGGCCATTCGTTTGATGGTAGTATGGGGTCGCCATCCAGACCTGGATACCAAGGGACTTCATCATTTGTGACCAAAACTTAGAGGTAAAGCGAGAGTCCTAGTCAAGGACAATGCTAAGAGGGAGGCAATAGACGTCGAAGATACTACTGTTGAGTTTCTTGAAGATCTTCTCAGAGGTAGCAGCGTCCTTGAGTGGGATGAGATGTGTGTAGGAGGTAAAGCGGTCCATTATGACCATGAGAGATGTATAGCCATCGGATTTGTTAAAAGGGCTAGCGAAGTCTCTGACTAGGGATTGGTAGGCTTCGTCGGGGTCAGGGAGGGTAAGGGATCGTCCATAGGGTAGGGTGGTGGGCTTGTTGTTAATCTGGCACATATCGTATGACCGACTGTAGAGGGCAAAGTCCTGGCGCATCTGAGGGCACCAGAATAAGCAAGCCGCATAGGAGTAGCATTTGTAGGCTGAGAAATGTCCGAGGCCTTCATGGACAGTCTTGAGGCTAAAATCCCGTAGGGATACCCCCTTCTCAAGAGGTCCTACCCGTATATCAAGGTTTTCGTACCCATTGGTGTTCTGGGCAAGTAGAAGGCCATCGCGGATGGAATAGTGCAATTTATTATCGGTTTCCTTGACCCGGGTGTAGAGGGCGTCAGTTTTAAGGGCTTCTCTAACTCGCTGGGCGAGCATACCCATAAGGCAGGAGTCCAGGTTGCTTAGGAATTGGTTTGCATTGGTAGCCTCATCGGAGTCATAGCCTGCTTGGCTGTAAAGGGGACTAAAGGCCGGCGAGGCCATGGGTGGTGTGGCTAGGAGAGTATCATTCATACAGAAGGGCGGGAGGTTCTCTGAGAGGTATGGGATATCGGGGAGCGAACCTGGCCTGCCTCAAGGGCTGTATTCCATGTTGAAGTCCTATCCTGCTCTTTTCTCTTGGTCTTCTTACTCTGCTTCTGGACCTTAGGTTCCTTTGGCCAGTAGCCTGCACCTTCTTTTCCATTCTTATGTATTTCACACCCATCGTCAGTGCATGACATCGAGCTCATTTCTGAGTGTCGTCGTTCCATTTCACTAGAGATTGGAAGAATTCTATTATCACCCCATGAGATTCCAATTGATATTCTGCTATCGTTGCTGGCTGCACTTGATGTAGCTGCCGAGGAAGAAGAGGCCTTACGTTTCCGGGAGCGTGTTACTGCATTGCTGGTAATCTCGTCCATAAGGTATTCAGGGCGGCAGCGACTGATAGGGTCACTGCTGGTAAGAGTGGGAGAGGTTTGGGCTTCGCCTGAGTGGTACATGGCGTCGTCTGATTCTATGCTAAAATCGGTAGAAGAGGCCTAGCTTGTATTGATCTGTAGGGGTTGAGTAGGGTCAGGTAGCTCAAGGCTGTCATAATCGATAGTGGGGTCCTTGAGGCTTATATCTAATGGTCCTGGGGTTCGCTCATGGATTCTCGATATGTAGTCTGCTAGGAAATTCTTCGCTCCTGGCTGGTATTCTATTTTAAAATCAAAGTGACTGATGTGCGTCAGCCATCTCTGCTGTCGTCCATTGAGATTCTTTTGTGTCATCAGTTTGGTGAGACTCTCGTGGTCTGTAACCACTGTAAATTGCCTGTGTAGCAAATGGGGAGCGAATGCTTCCATAGCCTCAATGATTGCGAGCCTTTCTTGTTGGTGTGTGGGGTAGTTGCTTTGTGATGGCGTCAGCTTCCTGCTGTGGAATGCTGCAGGCCTGGCTGCATCTCTGGTTGGTCCTTGGCCTATCCAAGTGCCCGTACCAGTAGGGGATGCATCGGTAAAAAGCCATATCATATCTGGCTTATTATAGTCGATCGGTCTTAGGACTTTGTGCTTATCTGCAGCTCACTTGACCGCTTCGAAGGCTGCTTCCTGCAGATCCGTCCACAGCCATTCAGCGTTTCCACTGACCTCTGTGAGCGGGGCTGTGATGGTGGCGATGTGGGGAATAAACTGCGAGATATAATTCACCATTCCATTGAATCGCGGAAGTTCTTTCTGGCTCTCTGGCCTTGTCCGGTCCATTATGGTCCGGATTTTCTCTGGTGCAGGGTGGATGCCATCATCCTCTATCATATGGCCTAGGATATCGAACTTTGTGGCAAAGAAAACACTTTTCTTTCGGTTGGCATAATAGCTGGCGTTCTGCTGCATACTGCAGGCATTTGTAACGTCTTTAACATGCTCTTCAAAGGTGTCACTGAAGACAAACATATCGTCAATGTAGACCTATATATTCTTGCCTAATTCGTCGTGGAATAGGTCCTCCATAGTTCTTACGAAGGTCCCGGGAGTATTCATGTCTCCTGGCATCATGACCTGGCTGGTAAAGCCGCCGAAGGGTGTCTTGATAATGTTGTACTTCACGTCATCTGGATGTACTCTGGTCCGGAAATAGGCGTCACTGAGATCTATCTTGCTGCGGAACCGTCCTCTGGCTACTGCATTTAATATAGTGTTTTGTTCTGGGATCTGTGTGTGATGGGCCTGGGTGTTATCATTCCTGAAGCGGAGGTCTACCAGGGGTCGGATTCTGCCATCGCTTTTGGCTTCCACAAACATGCTGGCTCCTCCGCGCATACTGGTCCTATGGAGGATACCGGCGTTCATCTGCTTGTTGATCCATGCCTTGTATTTGGGCATCAAGGCTTGTGGCACTTTGAAGGTGGGTGTCTTTAAAAGCTTCGTCGGGTCTATGAGGCTTATCCTGTGCATTATCTTTCGTACTGGGGGCAATTCCTCAGGTACATCTTTGACAAATACCTTGGGGAACATAGCCAGGAAGTCTGGACTTCCTGTGGCTTCGTCATGGCTGATCTAGACTCTCTAGACTTTCCGTCACAGGTAACTCTGACCTTGTACATGGAGAAGTAAATGCTGTTCTTTTGGCAATCGATGACCGCTCCTAGCCTTATGAGATCCATACCGATGAGCATATCATAGTCTGATACTGGCGTGACTAGCATAGGCACCTTATCGACTTTCATCTTGCCTAGCCGAATCATAACCTCAACAGAGAAGTTGCTAGTTGATCGCGATCCTTTAACTGCCATCTTTAGAGTGACGGGATTCTTCCTCGCTATGTAGGGAATGTTGTGTGTTGTAACCAATTTGTTGGATATCAGGGAACCGCCAATGGTACCTCTATCTGGGAGGGCTCTGGCGGGCTTGCCATTGATGTTGATAGTGAATTCGAGTGCTTGGAATGGCCTATTCTTAGGCGTGCCTACTGTAGTCTTGTAGGTCCTGACAGAGCCGCTGCCATCTAGCTCCTCTGTGCTGTCTGTATCGGGCACATATTCGCCTTCGCTGCTGTCTGGGCTTTCCTCAGAGACGCAAACCTGGTTGGTCTTAACTTCTTTCTTTGGGCATTCATTTGCCATGTGTCCACTTTCGCCACAGTAGAAACAGGCTCCTTCTGTCTTACAGCGGTCCATCTCAGCCTTACTTGGCTTGTTGGACTTGGTATAGGTCCTCTTCTTGGCCGGGGACTTTCCTTTGCCTGTGCTCCTGGGCGTTGATGTGGTAGAGGGCTTGCGGTAGGTATTCTCTTTCTTTGGTGGATGGGTTTTGCCGCTAGAAGCCTGGCTTCTATCGCTGTCTTTGTAGCCGCCAGTTCTATAAATGGTAGCGTCATAGCGTTCTGCTACAGCTACCATCTGGTCCCAGGTATCTTCTGGTCTGAGCTCGGGCTCAACATTGCGGCTTAATCTAGAGTCTATAGGATCGCGAAATCGCTGTTTCTGTGCATAATCTGAGATGGATCGATTGGAAGAGATCCTTTGAGGTCTGCTAGCTCTCCAGCTATCTTCGTTATGCGTGCTGGCTGTCCACCTGCTGTCTGGCAAACATTCTGCCACTTGTGATAGGTGTCATCAGTGTTGGTAGCGGCTTCGAATAGCTGCTGAAAGCGGTGTGTCAGCTGCGGTAGGGTGAGGTTCTCTTCCTCTGTGTCTATTGTCTGGAATGCGTTGTTTGCTTTCCCTTCTGTGTAAAAGCCACAGTAGTCTGCCACTCCAGGGGAGTCATTATTCAGTCCAGATCTCGCCAGGTATCTCTTGACTGTTCTCAGTCATCGCTTGAGTTTGTCTGGTTTGAGGTCTTCTCCTTCACCGCTAAAGAATGGTAGCTTAGGGGGCTTCGAAGGGGGCAACCTGGCCGGACCTTGGTCTGCCATTGTCCCTGTAGGTTGGTCTGGGGCTGGAGGTGGTGCGTCTGGTCGTTCAGGGTGCTCTCTGGCGCGCCTGGATCTTGAGGGTCTTTCTGGTGTGTCTGGGATAAATGTACCAGGTAGTTGTTGTCCTCTATACTCTCGGGAAGGCGCTCTGGTTGGTGTCCGACTTCCAAAGACTCCTAGAATGCTGGGAGCTCGCCACCTGCTTGTAGTGGGGCGTTCTGGTGGGCGTTCAGTTTCTGAGGTTGGCTGTGCTGCTGCTCTTGCTGCTGCTCATGTCTCAACCCGCCGGGCTTCCCTTTGAATTAGTTCCTCAGCTGTGAGGTCATGGTCTTAGTCTGAATCTGTGTCTAGATCTCCTGGGAGGAGGTGAGTGGTTCTTGCTGGTGTATCTGCTGAGCCTGGCATGGGCCCAGGGGTTGGTTCCTGTGTGGTTGGTTCTGGAGTATCGTCTGTAGGTTCTGCTGAAGGACGATTGTAGGCCCTACCGGACCTGGTAACACTTCTGCTCCAGCGTTCTGCTATTGGGAATGTTGCATCTGAGCCGGGAGTTCCATTCCCTGCCGCTCCTGCTTCTAACTAGTTATCAAGATACTGGGAGGGTGATCAATCCTACCAGGCTGTTCTCAATCCGGAGAACAAGGGGTTTTCACCTGCTGTAGGCAAAAAGATGTAACAGGTTTATTCCTGTCTAACGAAAATACAATTGAACCGGCGATAGGCCTGCTAGGGCTGGTGCTAAGGGAGGCTTCAGGAGACCGGAGGCAAGAGATAATAGTTGAAGCACAGATTGGGCTTGGGGACTGAGGGATTGCCATTCAACCAAGTGTATTCTTAGACTGAAGGTCTGTCAAAGTCTGCTGTCTCCTGCTAGCCAGGAGACTGGTTTAAATACAAAACCCAAGAGCGATAACCTTCCTGCAATCACGATCATTACCAGTAGCTGAGCACATACCGGAATCCTGTCATCCTGCAACACCAAAGAAAGAAACAAACAAACAGTACTCAGCCTTCGCCAGTGTTACATGACCATTCCATACCCGGAATCCTAAATATAAACTTCCAATAAAGCAAACTAAACATAACAATACGATAGCATAGCCGATCTGACTCAGAGGCAGTGGTGGAGCTGAACTCACATCAAATAAACCAAATATATATCAACTAAACATAGGAGATCCTGCACTGCCCGCTCCTGTGTACCGTTACCGGAACATGTACACATGTTACAAAGATGCACCCCCGTTTGCCCAGCTCGCAGAGTATGGCACAGTATGGCACAGTATGGCACAGTATGGCACTGGTTAAGAAAACTGTGATGCCCTTGATGCGACCAAGAAAATCAGGTTCGGAAATCCCAAACATTTTCTTGCCCTTGAAGTACTTTGCCCATATTGCCTGGAGGATCTGCGGCGTGAGGAATCAATTCGTTATTTGCTGGGTCATGTTCATACGCATTAGTTGTGGCCGGGCTCACTACCTAGCACACACTTACCTCATACCCCTTCGGAGAGTACATAAATCTATCCCTCTCAAGCAGGTAGTCCATTCTACGCCCAATCGCCGTCTGGTCTTCTGGGAGATCGTACAAATTTCCAATTCGATCCTTTACGTGCAAAACAAACTGGGATCTTACTGTAGAGTGTCTCGCGCGTATCTGTCACATTTAGTAACCACCCCCGGCGACGTGGGTAATGTTTAAGTATCAGCGTCAACTTACAAATTTTGAGCTTTCATCTGATGCCACAATATTTCCTGCGTCGGATATATCATCAAGAGCCTTCAGCCAAGATCGGTGGGCCTCAGACTACAAAGTAGCAGGTGCTGGAATAGGATTAACAAACAGGGTGTACCGGAGAATGAGAGTCTTGGCCCGTGTTATTACACCTGCCTCGGCTCCAATGGCTATATTTCGCCGTGATTTAGTACCCGGGAAGATGTGCTGATGTCGTGGCGTACTCAGATCAGCGGGAGGACTCGAGCTTCTGACTGCAGACGTAGTGGCACTGTGGGTGGCCAGCGGCGATGAATACGGTGGTACACTGGAAGATGTAAACGTCGGTGGAGTGTACGCACTACCTTGGATTATACGTCCTGGAGCAGCTGGGGTGCGCCTGACTGGCGCTGCCCCCTGCGATCCGGAGGTGGTGGAAACTCGCACTGTCGAAACCCGGCTCTTTGCTTGTCGTCTTTCCGCAGTTCATGAGCGCCGACGAGTCCCTGGTGCAGTGTCGTCATCTGGAATATCCTTCTCTTCTGCGTCTGGTTCTGTGTCTGATTCAGTTTGATCAGATTTGCGCGAGTTCTGGTACTCATCACTGCTATCATTGCTAAGACGAACTGTCTCAATTTGTAGTGGTGCGTCGGTCTCCCCCAAATGTTCAGTATACGCTGTTGTCTGTAATGTGCTCCTTCAAGGGCACTTTGTAGGTCGTGATGGAAGACCTCTTATGATTTGTGGTGGGGAAGAACTCCAACCTGACGACTGTGTACCATGCGAGCTGCCTGATTTGGCCACCAGTGTTCGTGTACTATGGGAGCTGCGCGATTTTGTCTGCCATGTTCCTGATCCGGATGCCCTATCTACGGGTAGAGCGTGGCATCTACGCCCGTACATATTGCCTACTCGCGGAGCCGGCTGGCTGAGTGAATTGCCTTGAGGTTCTCTAGACATGGTGTAATACTGGACAATTGACGAAGGTTTGTTCAGAGAGGATAAGAATTAGGATGTAGAAAATTGTAATGTATCTCGTGTGTTGTGAAAACTAGGGGTTTATTGTTGTTCAATGGAACGCGTCAGGTCTTATATGCTATGTCTTGTAGGGGGGGGGGGGGGGATCACGTCCTATCACTTGGTATTGAAAGAATCTATTCAGCTGCAACAAGGGGTTTTCTACTTGTTCAACATTATGTTCGAACTCTGGACGACCTCAGGTATGATGTTCGTCCGGACTCTGGTATGAAAAGGTTCAACCGAATACAAGGTGTCGCTAATCTAGAGCCACCGCTAATGTCGCTGGAGCCTAAGCCAAAACTAGCTACAAGGAGTATCGATTAGCGATACTAATTCTAGCAAGACACCTGCCACGCTCTAAGCGGATTAGATATATCGAACCTCATCTCCACACGTCGAATCATCCAGGGAATCAACACCATCTCAGTTTTCATGTCATGCATCCCCTAGTTCGGTTGGCGAACGCCAGCCTAGTTATGGACAGAGAATGTGAGGCATGCCCAATCCGGCAAAAGGTATCAGACGTTAGCATAAGGGGATGTAAGGATGAGAGAAGCTGAAGCAAGGGCGCGCAATGGTATCATTACTTGAGTCCTAACACATACTAGCTACGATTCCCAATCAGAAAATGCAGGACTCTAAAAAGAAAACTAGATCTAGTATACAGTAAGATATTTGGGTATTTGGGGTAAAAATGAAAAAAGAATTAAACTCGAATCTAGGAAATCTCAAATTATTTTCCACCCGGGGGACGTCTTCCAGAACGGCGTCTTTCGGGGGTGGATGCGGAGTTGGCTTGAGCGCGCTCAGGACTCTGAGTTGAAGATCCCTGTGCCTGGGGAGTCACGGATGCTGGTGGCTGAGTCATGGCAACATTGGTGGTGGATGGCGGTAGTTGAGAGGGAGAGGGATCAGGAATTGATCTCTCAGGAGTCGAGACATCGAGGTTGGCGACCGGAGGAGCCAGAGGTGAGACCGGGTGTTTGTCGCCAGTCATAGGTCCGGCAGGTGGTGTGTCCTCAGCGCCATCATGCCCTTGAGGTCCCACAGCTATAAGCCTGGGATTTGCCATGAATTTGGTTGCCCAGGGGTTCACCTGCGCAAATTCCCGGGGTTTTTTTTGCATCTCAGACTCCGAATGCCCAGCTGTACCAGAGGCTTCCACCACTGACACCCACGCAAATCGATTACATCTTGCCGGCTCCTCCATTTGCGATGGAATATTCCTCTGGCGTCTTGACGCACCCGGGACTCCCGGTGACTGGTCCTACATCGGCAATTAGCTATCCTGTCTTGACCTGTGTGCCGGTTCTTTTTCGATACCTATGTCGCCGTCGTCCACAATGATAACGCCAGCACCAGAAGGCGCCCGAGTTGCTCCCTCCTGCTCAGCCTGTAGCCATTCATTCTTGTCAATCCACTCCTCCTCCTCCTGCATCTCCCACGTCGCATATTCTGCACCTGCCGAGTCATGCCAGACCTCGCGGTCAAAAAAGGGGTGCCTCCATTTGGGAGGCTCGGGGGTCTTATCGGGGTCCTCTGCATCTTCCGGACGTGACTTAAGAACCATGAGGTCCAGGGGATGATGGCCATTGTTTGCGAGGAACCACGGATGAATGTCGTCATCCCTATTCAGGAATATGAGCTGGCGTAGTGGGAGAGGTTCTTCGGGGTCCTGACGTAGTCTGGTAGCGCCCTCACACATCGCGCCGATCAGATACCGGGGGCATTTGATTTCCTCTTCCACGTCTTGTGCTCTTACCAAACGGAGCAGATCCGCGATGCTCGTGCAGTCAGGACACCCCAGGCGATTCCCCGATCTGAGTCTCTTACACACCGGGATGGCCGAGGAATGGATGCTGGGCAGCCGCCGCTCCCGTTCGACGAACAATATGGATTCTCACAGCCCGTGGGGAATACGGGGAATCCCAATCGGAATGAGCCACTAGCAACACCTGTTAGTGCAGGGCTACGGGAATAAAGATGGATAATACTTACTTGGAGGTTCCGCAACGTCGCCACGACCATCCCGCTCAGCCCTCTGACGCTCGTTGGACATCGGCAGTTTCTTGGCCGAACCTTTGACTAGGATCTTCAGATGCCGGATGAGTTCCCAAACGTCGTCTGCGTGGTGATGGTGTTTGATGAACTCAATACGCTCCTTGACTGGCGAAAGGCCGCGAGCAAACTATATAATTGAATCCACTTGCCATTCTGTTAGGCGACCAGGGTCCAGGGGGCGAGCTACGCTACAGGCCTTTATTTGCTCACGTCATATTGCATAGACAGAGGATGGGCCACTTGGACGTTGGAATCCACACCACGATTTCGCATACGCAATGTCGCCATATACGGTCCTGGTTTAAGTGAGATTGTCAGCATGCCAGAATCTTATTGCTGGGAAGTTTGGTTTGGCTTTATATACACTGAGTCTCCTACGGCCGGTTGGAAGTGTGCGCGCTCCTGAGGCTCCGGTTCTCTGTTCATTAAAGGAGGTTTGTGAGTTCGATATCCTATGATTCCATATAAAGAGCATTTCATGATTGCTTACGCTCCCTCTTCTGCGGGGCCACGGCCGGCCGCACCTCTCAGTGTCCTTCTTCGTATACCGCTCTGAATTGCTTGTGACCGTGGCAGCACGGCGGGACGTCCAAGGGCCAGAGAGGTATTAACATTTGTTACTAATATACTAGTAGGAGAGGTGTTTTGCATACTTTCCCTTCCGCAACTGACGTCTCGCTATTCCCGGAGGCGCCATTGGTCCGTCGGCGATCCTTGA
>Ga0307513_10005210_pt1 | contig 17229 bp, 17 predicted proteins | sample 15_EM_MG_FD_202174 | JGI IMG/M metagenome (GOLD analysis project Ga0307513, IMG submission 202174) | Populus trichocarpa ectomycorrhiza microbial communities from riparian zone in the Pacific Northwest, United States - 15_EM | ecosystem: Host-associated > Plants > Roots > Unclassified | place... | reverse complement strand
TATTGCCAGATAAGAGGGCCGATAGGGGCAAGATGCCAGATGTTGTGCGTGGAATGCACGGGATGTATAAGTCGGTCATTGTAGTAGGTGGCCACGGGTTATGTTGATCAAAATATACGAGCAACTCTGATCGGATGGGCTGATGTGACAAGGGTGAGTCGACAGTCTCAACGCGAAGACCAGAGATTGATTACGTTCGAACGGCCATCGTGACAGGAGGTCGGTACGCAAACAAAACTGGTCTTGGGTTTCATATCGGCCTATTCCGACCTAACGGATGGAACATACGCAACCACTGTCGTCTGGACTGTTGAAGAGTAAGGCTGGCGCAGCTGCCGTGTTAGTAAGGCCTCCTTATCAATGAAAATTTCTTCTTCGTGCTCCGTCTCACGATCCTAGAATCGTATTATCCGGAAACGCATCTGATTGAAATGTGCTGCTTCGCGTACGAGCGAGAGAGTCAGCGCAGTGAGTGAGCCTCACTTGCAGGAAGGTGGTACTACCACGGTCTCCATACTAGAATTCGCCTAACGACGGATTTAAATTCAGAGATCCCTTCAGTATGAGTTAATTTCTTGCTGACGGTCTCAGTCCCGGGCTCTGCCGCGCCGCTTGTCGGCCATATCAACTTGTAATCCAATGGTTGAGATAGAAACGTCTAGAAAAGCCCAACGGGCGGGGAACCCTTACGAGAATCTTACTAGCCTTCCACGGCTTCCCCTTCCAACCCAGGTGACACCAACCGCACACACACGTTGCCCAACGGTTGAGATGATGATACCTGTGGCTTTTTTCTCGACGAAGACGGTCGGCACCCGAAGCCCGCGATCCAAACCTCTTCACCCATCCTATCCTAAACCAGAAACGTTCTAGGAAAACGTTGTAGTCTAATAACCTCTGCGTCAGTGGAGATTCGGCGAGGCGGATTTGAGTGACGAAGAAGCAACCTGAGGGCCGGGTGCACCTCAATGGTCAATTTACCGCGATTACAACCGAGGGGGACATAATGGGTCATGTTCGTGGTCTACGCGTCCTCCACTCGCAGTAACATGCGTTTACCACTGACATTGGCCAGCATTTGGACACTGATACGCACCCCACGATTGGTTCCAGTCAGCGCTACTACTAACTACAAGCCTCGAGGTGATCATGTATGCCGTCGATCTGCTTTGCTTCCGCCGGTAATCCGTAACTATATCGATATCGTTGTGTGATCCCTTTCGTAGTGGGTGACTGTCCGTAAGGTTACACCGTGTACATACGATCCTAGATGAATATCAAAGGACTTATATGGGAACTGTCAGGACCCCGTCCGTCGCGTCGGGTCACGGGCAGTGCGAATCTCGGCTACTGGCACCCTTCTACGATGTTTAGAGATATCTCTAGTCTTACGGATAGTCACCCAGTACTCGTCTTGTTGGTTTTGGTATCACTCGCAGCTCCCTGTACACCTCGACCGGAGGCCCAATCTACTCGACTGTTACCCCACGTGCGCGCAAAGTACAATTTATTGGTGACCTCGGATCAGCGTAAACCTAGTTTGGATATTATTATTCTCCGTGGAGGTTTTCGCTTGAAGCTCGACGGCTCGCCGGACTCCAGTCCGCTGCACGGCGTATCACCTCCGCCGGGTGGCTTTCGGGCGATGCATACAAATCCTCAACACGACGCCTGCCGCGCGGCTGACGCCACGCAAACGCACGCAGTATGAGGAACACACATAACCACATGTTTTGTTGTAACACGTTTATAGCGGCAAAAACATTTGTATTCATCGTTCGGTACATAGTGGGTGCCTACCTGAAAACGCGTGGCTAAATAAATGTGACATCGGCGCTCAAATCCGGTCTAGCTGTAAACTAATCAGTGACCCAAATCTCCGGTTGGAATGATCCCTTAGAAACAGATACGACCCGGACCAAATACATATTCTCCAGGCGCATACGTCCTTCACCAATTTTCCATCTCCGATCAACGGATTTCTTCATAGGATATCCCTGGGACCTGGTTATGAGCCACAACGGACGGAAATTTTCGCTGATGCAAACCTACAGCCATAAATGCAAGATACTGGTTGATTTTCTTGGCAACCTCGTACGCAAGTTTGCTGCGAGTTATTGGAGCGCGACCCTTTGTACAGTCCAAGGTAGGAATCTGCCCTCTTGGTCAGCACGTGACACCAAGAACAGGTGAATGATCCTCACCTGAGTTGAACGGTTTTGTGGATACCCAGGGAACTTGAGACGATGTCAGTTTGATACGATATGGAAACCACGGAAACCACCATACCAGAAGCCTACAAGAAATGGCTCCAGATGTTTTTTTGAACATTGGGTCATCCCGGCCATCGAGCCCTGTAAAATGTTTGCGAAGCGCATCTCTCATATTTATCCCATCAAGGCCATTTACGATGAAAGAAATCGGCTTAGAGGGTTTGAAATCCCATTGGCTACGGCCATAGCCGTAAGCTTTCTGCGGAACTTCAACTCAGTTAGACGCGAAGTCTTGGCCCAGGGGTAGAGACGGAAGTGGCTGTGGTGTCCACGAAATGAGGAGCACGTCGAGATTACATCCTAAGAAAACGCACCTGGGTAATGACAGGGAGCTCCATATACGGCTGCCTGAGACTGATGACCGGTGAACCCATCCCACTGACACCGTTCCATTGGGCTGCGGAGGTCTGTGAAGCGAGAAACCCTTAATACGGTGGGGTTGAGAGGGGATGGAGGGTGCAATCCTCACGCTGTTTCCAAAGGGCGCGATTGCAGTCTGAGGGGGGAGCGCCCAGGAATCGAGGGAATTTTGGAAATGGAGATAGGGGTCTTGAGGCATTCCCTGAGGCGCATTGTAAGGGGCTTGGGTCGATAACATTGGAGTTTCCGTGAAGAAAGTTTGAGGGGGTTGAGACTGATCGTCCAGCAAAGCGGGAGCCACGGGGCGAGGCATAACCTCGGGAATGATGAAGTCCGGGAAATACAGAGCCTAAATTCTGAGGAGAGCTAGCGGCGAATGAGTGACAGAGGGACTTACAGAGCACCGGTCAGCGGGGGCGATCTCGTCGAGTTGGGGATGTTTGAAGCTTGTGGAATCTTGTGTCGGGATCATGATGTCTTGTATCGTTGCGGGAGTCCCGGCCAGACGAGCAGTACGATTTTATACTTCTTCAGGGGGCCATCCCGCGCTTTCACTCAATAATTTGCCCAGCCAAAGGGGACCGCATCTCCCATGAAGTCCCGACAGATTTCGTCCGCCTCCCAATCAGGGATAGAACCCGAGCGTCTAGGGGTACCGACCGCCACGCATGGAAAACCAGTTACAAGAAAACACGATGACAGCTGGGGTAATCCAGGCAAGTTGTTCGGGACCAGCATGGACCAGGCCAGGATATGCGGAACTTTAATAAACACACTAGAACCCGGAGGCGAACCCCATATGGTCAATGGTCCATGGTCGTCCTCGGGGAAACCCGCCGGGTCCAATGAACCAGTTAAATCCGTGTTACATCCGTTTCGGTGAGATCGAGTTAGTATTGTCGACTTGACTGGAGCGCCTCGCGGTGTTCGGGGGCACCTAATTGTCGGCGCCTGAGAGTAACCTGCCCGCCGTGAGCAATAGACATGCCGGCCCCCTGCAATCCAGTTGTTCGGGTACCGGGAGAGGATGGTCGACCGGAGCGAGGTCCTGGAGGCTGTGGTGTGATGCGTGCAAGCCTTTAGCGCCAACATTCGTGCAACGCTTTGATGACATTGGCGGGATTCCCTGGGAGATCTAGTGGACTGGGGAGGGGGAGAGAGCGAAGGAACCTTTTCAACGGTCGAAAGATACGGCGTTCAGGTGGGGGTGGGGGTTGAAGAGAAACTAACGCCGCTATACGTGTCGCGTAATGTTGGGAAGTGCGAAAGTGCGAAAGAAGAACGGAGAAAGGTAAGGCGAATGGGAGGGATGAAAAAAGGGGGGAGGAAAGCAGGACGGACGGAAGAGCGAGGGAGGGAGGGAGCAAGTGCAGGGGATGGAAAACAACTGCCGTACTTATAGGGACAGCCGATCGCTGCGCGCCCTATCAGGTGTTTCGTTTTCCGGCGAATCCTCATCCCAGTGAGAGTCCTGCTAAAGCGCTCGGTCTTTTGGCCTTCCCGTCATTCTCAGAACGTCCTAGCCCTGCGGCCTGAGCCCTTTACTTTTTTCCCATCCCCCCAAAGTCCCCCCTTTGAAAACCGATCCTTTTTCACCCGCCTCGGACCTGATGCCCTTTGCAATCCTTCAGTTATTAACCACACGTACTCCTGCGGGGGTGTAGATATTGGCTTGGAAAAACAAAATTCACGGGACAGGGGATGCGAGGAAGACCCCCCTTTTGTCCTCAGCATCTACATCAGACCAGCCAGCGGGAGCGAGAGGGAGAAGGTGAATCCTAGGCCCGCTATTCCAGCAATACTGTTGTTGTCAACCAACGCATTCTTCTTGAAGAGAGTGAGCGCACTACAACACACAAGGGCAGGGGGTATGCATGATGTTCCCGTGGCACTGGATGTCGATGATCAACGCGGGGGGGTCAGATCCTCGGGATTTTCGATGCTCACGCCGACAGGGCAAGGGGGGACGAACAAACGGTTGTCGCCAAACCGTCGTTTGATGCGGCTGTCGCGATGGACGGCCAAAGCGATGGACGTCTTCCCAATCCCGCCAGGACAAATGAGAGCAAAAGGGGTGAGGTTCTGTGCGAGGTCGACGAACTCGATAAACTCGTCGCGTCCAAACAAGGATGTTCATGGTTCCGGCTCCGGCTATTAGCCTTCCCCGATCGTACCGGTGCTGTGCAGAAGGCTGACACAAACTCGTGGTCTGCACGAGGCGTAACCTCCGGCCAAAGCCGGCCAATCAAAGATCGGGCCTCTCTTTCTTTGGTTGTCCAAGATCAGACCTCATCCGGGTCCGACTCCAAGTATTTTTCAATCATGTCCCACACTTCGTCCAAGAGCTCAGGGTGGTCAGGTCGAGGCAGCCGGGCAGTTGCAATGTCCGCTGTAACGGACGCACGCACGTCACTCGCTTTGGCGATTTCCGCCCCAGAGGTCCTGGGTGGTCTAGATTCTGAAGCACTCCGAATGAACGGGGGGCTGTGGTAGCCTGGATTCCGCAGGGCTGGCCAGATCCAGTCTTGTGCCGAGACTACGTTGACTGCTATGGTGTGGGACACTCAATCACCACCGAGTATCTTGTGACAATGGTCAAATCGGGGGACGAGAGCGCCTGTCTGGGTGCTTATCTGGTACTCTACCGGCCCTGGAGGGCGGGATCGTGCCTACGCCCGCTCCGTCGCGGTCGACGGCCCTTCCGTTGTTCCCGCCACCGCATCGGACAAATTCCGAATCAGCTTCCGCTGAATTATAAATGCCCGAAACGATGGGAACTACCATTGGGCATACCAAGCCCCCCGAAGCGTTTTCGGTATTAATTGATATGTAGTCCAAGCGCACCGAAACTCGTAAAAATTGCGGCCGAGGATTCTTTTTCTCACCTGACTTGTTCTGTGGACACCGGATTTTAGACGGAATGGATGGACAATGTTTATGCTTGGAATAAGCACCAGTTTGTTCGACGATGCACTATACAATGCTTCAGAGGAGCGCAACGAAAGCCTTTCATAGACCGGGCGTTTCAACGGGAGTTCAGGAAAAGCCAAAGTCCAGACGCCGCCCCCCCCCCCCCGGCGGTGCTGAACACCGAGGACAAAAAACGTAAGAGCGATTTCCGACTGGTCTGAACACCAGAAAAAGGCTCATATGTACGGTTTACGAAGTGAGAGGCACAGAATCGCGTGTGATTATCCTGTCTTTGCCTTGAGATCCCTCCAAAGGGTGGAGAATAAGACACTCCCAATCCCCACGAACGCGATTTGCAACCCGACGTAATTTTTCATTCCAACTATCACCCCTGATCCTCCCCATATAGCACCGCTTACACGACCCTGTAAGTGGACCGTCAGCAAAAGAACCAGCCACTGTAGAGCGCTAATGGGTTGCACGAACCGCATAATTGCTGCACTGAATGACCGTGCTGATCCTGCCATTCCATTCTCCAGGGAGTTTCTTGCTCAACAAGCTCAACGTGCACGTCGTCGAAAGGTTGAATCCGAGCGCGACGATCATCCAAGACACCAAAAGGGTCGCGAATGTGATGCCTTTCGATGACCTGATCAACAACACTTCGAACATGATCAGACCGACCATGCCGATGAAAGAACCAGCCGCTAGCGTCATCCTGTCCTGGACCCTCTTCCCCACGAAGACATTGGCGAGGAGGAGAGGAAATGTCGTCGCCCCACCGATGGCGATAAGGTTCCCGGATTCAAATGGAGAATAGCGGAGCGATGACTCGGATGAGGCCGCGAAGATGGGTATGTTTGCCTCCCACGAACCGAGAATGAAGAAACACGTCATGGCGAACCAAGACATTGTGATTATCACACCCCACTGACTCGGTCCGAGAACAAATTTCTCCCTTTCGTCGATACCTTGGGGAGAGGATGTCGGTTGAGAGAGCTGTGGAGAAGGGGGGTCTGTTAATTGTTCTTGCGGTTGTAGTCGAGGTGTTTTGAATTCGATTTCGCTGGCGTGGGACGTCATCTGGGTCTCCTCTTGTACGTCTTCAAAGAAGAGTGTTACGGCGCCCCAGAACAAAAGCCAGGCGGCCGCCATGACCCACGCCGGACTCGTAAACCCGTTGAAAATGAGTCGGTCCCCGTTGGGCCCAAAGCCAGCCTGGTAAAGCAGTCCTCCAAGAAAGGGGCCGAGAGAGAGACCGGCTCCTTGTCCGACAACGAGGTAAGCCGCGAGAGTAGTTCGCCGACGGATTCCAACGATGCGTGGATCTGAGCAGTACTTCTTCGAGTACATGAAGAAAGTGAAACCAATGCCCGTGATCATACGCCCGATAAGGATCAGGTAGAGAAAGTTCGTCTGGTGAGCGAGGGCGTAGCAAAGACTCCCGATTATGGATGTGAAACAACACAGGTGGATCGGGATTTTGTAACCGCCTAAAGATTTTAGTCAGACTCCCTTGCCAAGGGGCGGAAGGGCGTGATTCGAGGCGTTCGTACCTTTATCATATCTCAACAAAGGCACAAGAGTTAATCCTGAGATCAAGGGAGGAATACCGATGACGAGGCCTGAGAATGTCTCGCCACCGCCTAGTCGCTCCGTGTACGCGCTGGACGACGGGACGATGGTGAAAAAAGAGATCTGGGGTTTGGAAGAGACAGACGCTTAGTACGAAATCCGTTGAATTGGAGAACGTGTAGAGATACCTGCATGAGGAAGTTCGCCACGAGCACCACGACCAGAGAGCTCATTTTAGGGAGTTTGAACTCTGGATTTTCGTCATCCCCATCGATGGCTTCTTCCAGGGACGCGACTGGGAGTTGCTTCCCCAAGCTTGAGTTCCGTCGGGACACAGGCTGTAACGATTCTTCGACGGTCGTCATATCTACCTTGGCCATGTTGGATCTGGGTGTTAGGCTGACTCGGCCCTGTGGTCCATCCCTGTAGCCGAGCTTTTAAATGAGAACTAGCGCTAAGAGTGAAGATGCTTACTCAGAAGCTAACTAAAAACTCGCGGATCTCGTCGTCTCCGTCGTGCTCATGGAAATAACGAAGGAAAATCAGGGGACGTGTCGGACGTTTCGTGTTTCCCATTGAAAGATTACTTCACTGAAGCAATGCGCTTGCCGGGCAAGCGAGTCGAGTAGAAGATATTGAATGGAGAACCCAACGCTGAGACTCGAGATCGACTCAAAAACCGCTCCGAAACCGACTCGATCGCCTTCTTGCCGAGCAACATAGGGGGAGGGATTGCTGATGCCCTGTTAGTTTTTCACCCGCGCTACCGGGATCAAGGTCAATTCTTGGCTTCTTCTCGACCGGGGTTATTAGATGGATGTGTTATACCAATAACCGTTGCCGGCGGTCGCGAATCGGAGTGTGTCAGGAGGGTCGGAGCTGTGCAGGTATGGAAACCAATGTCAGTTGGTAAACCGTGGCCGGGTTTATCGGTTATCCCCCGTTGGATTGCTTATCCGCATTTCTCTCTTTTTCCGGGGGCACCGGGTTACACACCAGCACTGATAGCCCTGTTGTCAAACCTGATATGTCCATATTGACCTGCAGGGGCCAACCGCAAGTATTGTGCCAGAAATGGAGATGTTCTCACGGTTGCTCGTTATCGCGACACTTAAGCTACCGGGCGGGACGAAAAAAATGCAGTTGAATTGGGTACGCCCAACGTATAAGAAAGGTTTTTCTGACATCGGTCATAAAAGTATAGATAGTAACTCGGTGCAACATGTGTGATGTTACGATAAAGTCGCCCCGTTCGACTCGAATACCGGTCATCCAAGGGAGATAGGGTCAATTTGAGTATAATTTCCTATCTCCGTACCTGGTGATATCTGACTTTCCCTCTCCTTTCGCACAAGAATAAACGTGAGCAACGCGACGTCCGCGGCGTGGGATAGGAGCAGACAATTGATCCTGTTCCTATGATGTTGTTTTCATGTTGTTCTGGTTCATTTACAGAAATGCCTCACCCGAGTGGCGCAAAAAGTGGAAGCAGCAGGCACCGAAGTGGAACTGATTCCTTGGAGAAGCATTCGACGCACTACTCGCGATGGCGCAGCACTCCTCGCAAGAGGCTCTCTCTCACGCGTTTACCTCTTTCAGGGAGATGTTCCGTGATGAGCTCTCCCGCATCAACCCAGGATACTTCCCACGTCATGGCTAGGTTCTAGCCTCGGTTTGTCATATCTTTGGTCACATTTTCAGTGGTTCCACCGAGTACGAGCCACACCTCGAGCAGGTGATCGCATGTGACCAGTGTAACACTTCAACAACCGCACGCAGCTCATTTATACTTCTCGGGTCAAGCTGCCTACTCGAAATTCACCGCCATGAAGACGATGTGGAGCCATTCCTTCCATTACGGACGGCGGTCACCCGCTATATCCAGTATGTCTCACAGGAACCCGCATGCGATCGCTGCCGCACCTGCTCTGGACCACTTAGAGTGGTCTCTCTCTCCATGCCAGAAACTACATGGGTGTGGATCGAGCTTTGTGACGACGTATCACCCATCACTCCCTCATCCTGCCTGGTTTTCGGCCTCCAGGATCAACGACAGGTATGCGCCCTCCATGCAGTGATATATCTTGGTGGGGGACACTTTACTGCGTGGCTTCTTGACCAGTCAGCCACATGGTGGAATTACAACGGTATGTGGAGGTTTGGTGCGCCGCGTGTTGACCATATTGAGGACGAGGTGGACCTTCTCAAAAACGGCGATCGACGGGCGGCATTTTTGGTCTACTGTCGGGTGGGTTGCCCAGACTGATTATACTGATAATCCATACATCAAAAACGAGGGGTTCGTTGGATTATTCTCTTTGGTTCTCTGATTTGTTATCCCCCTCCGCTCGTCTTGCCCATGGCCACTCGTATCGTATAAATTTTTATTATTGCGGCCCTTCACCGTATTGTTCTGTACTCGTGTCAGCAGGTGGGGGTCTTCCGTAGACTACACATTGCGTTCCTAATTTTCTACCGCCGGAAAGCGTCGAGCGGGTTGTTTTTGGTGGGGACAAACAAGTGAAAACAAGAACACGATCATTGGCCCGGTTGCCGGTCTCCAGATGTACGGGACGTGTAAGTTGGACACTCTAGTATGCGGTCATGGGTTTTCCGTCGACAGAAAGATACGGGTGGCCCCGGTTGGAGGCAATGAGTATGAGGTGGCAGTGACAATGTGGAAGGTTAGACGTTAGCTGTGTTCGAATGGCAGTCGTAACAGGAAGTCGACGCGCAAGCGAGACGGATCTCGAGCCTTATATCAACCAATTTAATGAGCGACACGTACATGAACGCTGTCGCCTAGGCTGGAGGGGCAAGGCTAGCGCGACTTCTTATGAAGTGCCCCTCCCAACACCCTTTTCTTTGACCCCCTCACAACACTAGAATCGCACTATCCAAAAACGCTTCTAACTGGAGTACGGCTTAGCATGAACGAGATCAACCTGAACCTCACCCACAAGAAAACGGTGTCATTCTCTGCGGGATTTACTCAATGTCAGATTTTATAATAATTCAAAGATCCCTTCAGTACGGGCTGAATCCCAGCTGACGGTCTCACTCCTGGGTTCTGCCGCTTGTCGGCCTTATAAACTTCTACTTTAAACTCTGGCTCCCCAAAAACCTCGTCCGGTCTTCATCTCCTCGATGCTCGTGTGTTTTCGCTTGGGGATTCTTCTAACGGTATCTGACGATTGTGTTCGACGTTTCCACATCGAGTTTTTGATGAGCCACCGCGTTGTACACAGTTTTGATCTGCTGCAACTTCAGGCCGCTAGGGTCTGCACTTTCCGCATGAGAGAATTCAGGACCTGTATATGAACCTACGTGCAAGTTGGTTTTCTTAGCTAATAGATGTTCATTCCGCACTGATGTCGTGAATACACAATGCGCCTGCCCCACAGTCTCACTGAAATGCAACGTGCTACTCAACGCAGCAGTATAGTAAGTGCTCACTAGAAAGCGTTGAAAGGGTCCCCGGGGGTTGGGGGGATGAAATCTGAACCTCGTGAAAAACTGAAAGTTGGTCGAGAGCACCCAACGGCGCTGTTGCAATGCCGTAGTAATCGAGTAGGTTCGTGGAGTTTTTGAGGTGCTAAACATCGAACATTTACGAAGTGAGACGTACAGAATCGCGTGCGATTACCCGGTCTTTGCCTTGAGATCCCTCCAAAGGGTGGAGAATAAGACACTCCCAATCCCCACGAACGCGATCTGCAACCCGACATAATTTTTCATCCCAACTATCACCCCTGATCCTCCCCATATAGCACCGGTTACACGACCCTGGGGATGAACCATCAGCAAAAGAACCAGCTACTGTAGAACGCTACTGGGTTGCGCGAACCGCATAATTGCTGCACTGAATAACAGTGCTGATCCTGCCATTCCATTCTCCGGGGAGTTTCTTGCTCAACAAGCTCAACGTGCACGTCGTCGAAAGATTGAATCCGAGCGCGACGAACATCCAAGACACCAAAAGGGTCGCAAATGTGATGCCTTTCGATGATCTGACCAACAACGCTTCGAACATGATCAAACCGACCATGCCGATGAAAGAACCGGCAGCCAGCGTCATCCTGTCCTGGACCCTCTTCCCCACGAAGACATTGGCGAGGAGGAGAGGAAATGTCGTCGCTCCACCGATGGCGATGAGGTTCCCGGATTTAAATGGAGAATAGCGGAGCGACGACTCGGATGAGGCCGCGAAGATTGGTATGTTTGCCTCCCACGAGGCGAGAATGAAGAAACACGTCATGGCGAACCAACACATTGTGATTATCACACCCCACTGACTCGGTCCGAGAACAAATTTCTCCCTTTCGTCGATGTCTTGGGGAGAGGATGTCGGTTGGGAGAGCTGTGGAGGAGGGGGGTCTGTTGGCTGTTCTTGCGGTTGCAGTCGAGGTGCTTTGAATTCGATTTCGCTGGCGTGGGACGTCATCTGGGTCACCTCTTGTACATCTTCAAAGAAGAGTGTTACGGCTCCCCAGAACAAAAGCCAGGCGGCCGCCATGACCCACGCCGGACTCGTAAACCCGTTGAAAATGACTCGATCCCCGTTGGGCCCAAAGCCAACCCGGTAAAGCACTCCTCCAAGAAAGGGGCCGAGAGAGAGACCGGCTCCTTGTCCGACGACGAGGTAAGCCGCGAGAGTTGTTCGCCGACGGATTCCAACGATGCGTGGATCCGAACAGTACTTCTTCGAGTACATGAAGAAAGTGAAACCGATCCCCGTGATTATGCGCCCGATGAGGATCAGGTAGAGAAAGTTCGCCCGGTGAGCGAGGGCGTAGCAAAGACTCCCGATGATAGACGTGAAACAACAGAGGTGGATCGGGATTTTGTAACCGCCTAAAGATTTTAGTCAGACTCTCTTGCCAAGGGGTGGAAGGGCGTGATTCGAGGCGCTCGTACCTTTATCATATCTCAACAAAGGCGCAAGAGTTAATCCTGAGATCAAGGGAGGAATACCGATGACGAGACCTGAGAATGTCTCGCCACCGCCCAGTCGTTCCGTGTACGCGCTGGACGACGGGACGATGGTGAAAAAAGAGATCTGGGGTTTGGAAGAGACAGACACTTAGTACGAAATCCGTTGAATTGGAGAACGTATAGAATACCTGCATGAGGAAGTTCGTCACGAGCACCACGACCAGAGAGCTCATTTTAGGGAGTTTGAACTCTGGATTTTCGTCATCGCCATCGATGGCTTCTTCCGGGGATGCGACTGGGAGTTGCTTCCCCAAGCTTGAGTTCCGTCGGGACACGGGCTGTAACGATTCTTCGACGATCGTCATATCCACCTTGGACATGTTGGATCCGGGTGCTAGGCTGACTCGACCCTGTGGTCCATCCTTGTAGTCAAGCTTTTAAATGAGGGCCAGCGCTAAGATTGAAGATGCTTACTCAGACGCTGATCAAAAACTCGCGGACCCTCATCATCTCCGTCGTGCTCATGGAGATAACGAAGGAAAATCAGGGGACGTGTCGGACGTTTTCGTGTTTTCCATTGAGCGATTGCTTCAGGAGGGGGACCAAGCATTCCTCAGGCACGCATATATCTCGAGTCGAGAAGTTGCCCGTCCAAGTGTCGGTCGTAGAAATCGCGTCGCTGCAAGGGTGCTGAAGCCGAAAAGCCGATCGAACGGGCGTCAGATCACCTACACCGCGAACGCGTCTGAACGCATTTCCCCCCCTTCCGAATGGCTTCCATCGATTCTTACGACCAACGCATTGTATTTACCTCCCGATGGCGCGAATCAAATCTGCCTCCCAACTCCCTCCAACGGCCAGAGTCACCCGGATCCCAGTCAAAAGTCGACGTCACTCGCCCGGCGGATGACAGGGAGTTCGCCTACGTGCGATTCAAGCCATAACGATATGCTCATCAATGTTAACGCCTTAACGAACTTTGTCCTTCACGTCCTTGTTCATTGGAGAACGCGGTGGGGAGCAATCGTTCATACCATAAAAGTTCGCGAAGCATCACATAGGTTACCGCGGTCGCCGCCAGTGTATCAGGTCTGCCACTGGCCCGTATTGCATTCGACGACCCCCTCCAACCACCGCGAAGCTCCGCCGTTCTGACCTCATCAACTCTGTTGGATCGGCCTCCAGGGCGATTTCAACCATTCTCACATAGCGTGGACCCCCCTTCCGAAAAACTCTTGATCAATTTCCTCGATGCCACCTCTTCAAACCCGGATGGTTGTGGGACACCAATCGCAGTGTACGCGACCAGAGCATCACGCGTTTGAATGAAGTAAGGAGATGGATAGGCTCGTTGACCCCGCGTCGACTGACACTGGTGACAGTTGTAGACTTTACGGGAATCCTACTGAAGTAGATGTCAAGTACGAGGACCCATACGAGCATGGATGACTGGGTGGGGAATGCGAGCAAGGTACGAGGCTCGGCTAGACGTCTGTTCTCAGTTTCCAGAAAACCCTTACTTACTTTGAATCACAGAGCGGCGCGTACCACTTCGCAGCTGCTGTCACGCACCCATATCCATCACCTGTGTACCCGACTCATATATTACTGCATCGAGTGTGCCAAGGTGTCCGTGCCGGGTACTATCGAGTCGACGGGATATACCCCGGTTACTATCCCCTCTAAAGGTGTGTTCCCTGACGCGGTGATTAAACCTTCCGAGTCTCATGCAGAAATTTCCGCAGATGGCTTCGTCCTGCATCTGCCCTATACCCCCACCACGGTTCACCATCTTAACGACGGATGGACCAGTGGAAGCTGTTGGTGGACTTGCTGTTCTAGACCCATCTAGACACACATCTCGGAGAACTCCTCAGAGGTCGCGTACACGAACGAGCTTTCTCCCACCTTTCAAACCGGGGAAGTTGATTACGTATGCCAGTGTATATGTCCACCACCATCTTTGAGGGATGACACGATCCCTGCGCATGCGGCACACTTGGAGGAAGCTGATTAAAGAGAGGTGGAGTGGCATAAGTCGTTGCCCCCCGAGCAACTTTAACTTGACCAACGGTGTAATCAAGGTCGGGGCTATGTTTGGACAAGGAAATCAAGCTCAGTTCACCTTCCCCGTGAGACCGTTAGCAACCTACTCTAACTCGATGACTTTCACAGGTCGGTCTTGGGACCGACATTTCCGGCGGGTTCTCCCCTTCGATCCTCACGCCCATTCAGCACACATAACGCACTAAATCATCGAACCACGATTCGTTCGCGTCCAAACCTCTGACGATACTAACCCTACTCTGACTCGCCACGCTTAGAGGCGCGCAGATCTGTGGCCTGGAGAACATGATCGAGGATCTTCAGGTTGACAAATTGTTCGACACCATCGTTGTGAATATCCGAAATACATCCACCCCTTCGCCTTATCCCCACATAACTTGGATATCTGGGATGTGGGAGGCGACCAAGACCTCGGAATCGAGTCGAGACGCAAGGACAACATCAGCGTGGCTAACGGCGACGCGAAGGAGGATATAGAGGTAGAGAAGAGGTTGGAGGAGTTGGATGCCGTGCTTGAGAGGCCCTCGTTTTATGGTGACGATAGGAACTTAAGGTTGGACAATGGATCGGTGAACCGAAGGTTCGGAGAGGGCTCGATCCACTTCGGGCTCTTCAGTGAATCTGACGACATATCTCAGACCTCCGCAAGTCGTTACACCTCAGCGGCTGTCAACCCCAACCCATGTCCCTTAGTGTTCGAACAAAACGCTTGCGACGCGGACATCGTGTGCGCAGTATCCCACACTTCTTGGCTTGCTTCATGTGATGGTATAAGTACGTTTGGTGATTGTTGTATTCTCGTACTGTGGCGGCCTTGGTGGCTGATGCGCTCCAGCAATACGAACACGGAGTTCCAATGACAATAGCTGGAACCCCCTGTTGGTTTTTCACCCGCGCTACCGTGATCAAGATCAGTTCTTGGCTTCTTCTCGACCGGGGTTATTAGATGGATGTGTCGTGGCAGTAACCGTTGCCGACGGTCGCGAATCGGAGCGTGTCCGGAGGATCACAGCTGTGCGGGTATGGAAGCCAATGTCAGTAGGTAAGCCGCGGCCGGGTTTATCGGTTATCCCCCGTTGGATGGCTTACCCGCATTTTTCTCTTTTTTCAGGGGCACCGGGTTACACACCAGCGCTGATAGCCCTGTTGTAAAACCTGGTATGCCCGTATTGGCCTGCCGGGGCCGACCGCAAGTATTGTGCCAGAAATGGAGATGTTCTCACGGTTGCTCGTTATCGTGACACCTAAGCTACCGGGCGGGACGAAAAAATGCGGTTGAATTGGGTACGCCCAACGAATAGGGAAGGTTTTTCTGAGATCGGTCATAAAAGTATAGATAGTAACTTGGCGCAATATGTAAGTGGTGTTACAATAGAGTCACCCCGTTCGACTCGAATACCGGTCATCCAAGGGAGATAGGGTCAATCTGAGTATAATTTCCTATCTCCGTACCCGGTAATCTCTGACTTTCCCTCTCCTTTCGCACAAGAATAAACGTGAGCAACACGACGTCCACTGCGTGGGATATCGCTTCCGAGATTTCGAGGCTCATGTCGCGACGTTTTTAGAAAACATTGCCTCGTATGCGACTGTGTGATTGGGCAACTGTTGCGTTGGTATCTTTGTTTATGAGCTGAGGGGAATTAGAGATGGAGTTGAGTTGTTTATTTTTTCTTTCACGGGATGGAGAATTAACGTACCACGACCTTCGAGCCTGTGCCTTTGGATTTCCATCTGTACTCTGTGTCATCAATACGCACAAACCCACTGTTTAAAAAGAGTGATGAAGGAGTCATCAAAATGATGACCACAGATATCAACGTCCGAACGAGGGACATACAAGGTGGTGCCCCCAGTCGTACTTCCCAATACCTCTCCAACCGGCACCTCTTCAAGGGTCGGCAATACAGACATCGGCGCAGTCCAGTCCAAGTTCGGCGGAATCTACCTGGTTGATCCTCGGGTCCTGGACGCGTTTCAGCTCGCAATTGGCCAATATAAACCAAAGGGAAACTTACTCTGATCGTCGTGAGGATGGCGCTGACGGTTCCGAAAACGGCCTTGGCTGGTATAATGTCCGAGATCCCCCCTGCGAGATTCAAGGACTCGATGGCGGCATTCGGCGAGGAGAGTATATTGTCTCAACGTTTCTGTTGTTGAGCTTTGATATCCATGGGTACAAGTCAACGTAGCACAAGAAAACGCTGGCACCGGTAGGCTGTGAGGAAAAGCCTGTGCCGTAAAAAGGCATCCCTCGTGCCAACAGATCCATAGAATTCCCGATAGAACTGACGCCTGATGAACTCGAGGATGTGTAGATCTGGAAGGATGCTTCGTTTGCTGATTGTTCTTGGCAAAACTATCTTTTGCTCCCCCGAATCGAACGACGAATGGGAGAGAACACAGGCTGCTTCAAGATATGTCTCTCATACATTGGGGACATTGTTGGTAACGTTATCCGTTCCGTCTTTTTTCTTCGCCGTCGACTCTCCCGATTCCCTTGACAACGGCCTCCTTGGTGGTATGACTACGGGCTGAGAGTTGTGGCGAGGTCTCGGAGGGGGGTGGGCCCCTGGCCGCTGGTACGTTGGCATTCGAAGAATGCTGTAGGTGCTACGACCCAAGAATTCCCATAGCACAGACACCACCACTCTGTTCGCGCAGGGACTCATTGCTGATAGATACAGTAACAAAGTAAGAGTTGTGGTGCGGAACAGCGCGAAACAGGGTGTCTTGAAACCAGCTCCGGATTCTGGCGAGCCTCAAACCTCGTCCGGACTTTATCTCCTTGATGCTCGTGTGTTTTCATTTTGGGGATTCTTCTAACGGCGTCCAGCAAATATGTACGAAGTTACTGCATTGAATTTTTGATGAACCCCCACGTTGTACACAGTTTGGGCCTACTGCGACTTCCGGCCACTAGGGTCCGCACTTTCCGCTTGACGAGACTCGGATCCTGTATACGAACCGAGTGCGAGTTATTTTTTTTGGTTAATAGATGTTCATTCCGCACTGTCACTGTGCGCACACAATTACACCTGCCCCACAATCTCACCGAAACACAACATGCCAATACTGTAAAAACTCAACGCAACAGCGCAGTACGTGC
>Ga0307513_10005209_pt1 | contig 17230 bp, 13 predicted proteins | sample 15_EM_MG_FD_202174 | JGI IMG/M metagenome (GOLD analysis project Ga0307513, IMG submission 202174) | Populus trichocarpa ectomycorrhiza microbial communities from riparian zone in the Pacific Northwest, United States - 15_EM | ecosystem: Host-associated > Plants > Roots > Unclassified | place... | reverse complement strand
ACAACCCCCCCCCACCCCCCCCCCCCCCCCCCCCCCCCCCCCCCCCCCCCCCCCCCGCCGCGGGGGGCGGCCCCCCAGCGGGGTATATGCACCACAGCATTGTTTAAAGCCTTGGGAAACAAACTTACATGATACCCAGACGCGGCTCCGGTGACAGTACCAATTGAGGTTTAATTCTTAGGTCAAATTCTTCCTGGCTTGTAAGCTCACTCGTGGGCACTCGCAAGAGTCTATCACTGACTGAACTGGGGCGCACCGAGGAAGGACTGCCCCCCTCACCTGGATGATCCCCGTTCGCGCGGCTCAGATAATCTAAGTCTAAAGAATAGTCATAAACCACGATATCGTTGTCACTGTTTTGTAGCTTTTTGTTCGTGAGGTCGCTTGGGTGCAGGCAATCCCACTCATCGCAAAAGTCTTTTTGTTCATCGATGGTTTGCCAACCGGGGGGGGCGGCCGATTCTTCTGGCTGCTGTGATGGCTGCGGTTCCTCCGGGAGTTCGGGGACCTGGGGAGGTCCTTGCTGAGTGGTTGGGCTCGAACTGGAGTCTGCCATCCTAACCAGCAGGCGAGGAGGAAGTTGAGGAGGAAAGTAAAGGCGTCTTCTAAGCTCCCCAAGATGTTGAAGGTTCGTTGGAGTGCTTCATTCTTATGTACTCGGGCACAAGATTCAATGCAATCAAGAGACTCACAACCCCAGCGACTCAACCTAAAACATTGGATTTCCTGAGATCGGCATCCGCGGCTCGCACAAGGCAGCTGAACTCAATTCAGGTGGGGGCGCGAGCGGCCAAGGGGAAAGCAATATCTGCGCCTTGGCTTGATCCCCCGGGAACCACTCGCGTAGACAGATACTAAATCTTGGTTTCGCTAGAAGCATCAATGTTGTGTGCAGGGTTGCTCGGGGATCGCTGCCCAATCTAGCAACATCGGATGCTCATCTAAGACATGCCTCATAGAGCAAAGAATAATTTGGCAATGATATCCATGGTGGCTGTCATTGCATGCAGCGGCCACAAAATAATGAGCGAACATGACAGAAACTGATTTTACGATCGCAACGCAAATTATACCACCTCCTACAGGCACCCGGTCATTAAGCCCCCGGGCCTAAACTGCTATAGTGCAGCCCGCAACCATACAATTCGAGTCAAGAAACAGATTTTTAACGACCAGGAAAAAAGCAACCGAAAACCCCTCCCCATACTGCATTCTTACCCTCGGGTCTTATCAATTGTGTGCAGTTGCAGTCACCTTCCTGCTGGGAACTGGAACTATGGATCGGGTTCTTAGTTGTACTAGTACAGTACTCGAGTGCAAGACTTTCTCCATTTTTACGTGCTGTTTCCTCTCCAACAATTCCCGAGTCTGCTGCACACAGCAAATTAAAGTGTGTATGTACTGTGCACAAGATGAAGGAAGGCTTGGATACTGATACAGGATCACCTCATTGGTATTAGCGTTGATACTAGTGCTGGGGCATCACACAGATGGGTCAAAGTTGGCGGAATACTCTCGGAATCAGTGCTCCCTGTCACCCATTGCGATGGCAATAGTCCTAGGATCCTTTTATGGACACCATATTGCTCCATTAAATTTTTTGTTTATTTATTAATTTCATTTGTTTATTTTACCTTATTTCCATTCCAACTTATTGCAGCACCAGTCTATGTCTAACTGGGCGCATTGGCCAACTTTAGGTGCCCAGAGTCGACTGCCTTCGTCCAAGCTGCTGAAGATGCCTCTCAGATAGAAGCGGGGGTCTTCCCCACACGGCTCGGACGCCATCTCTGAGGTGTTTTGCATGAGGACAGTCACACCCGGCTAGCCCAGATCTCGATAACCCGGATACCTCGCTGTCCCATATGAGCCTCTGAGAGTTCTAGATTCCTTACGCCAAAGCCTGTCCTGTTGTCCCGGATCACCTGTCGCCCAGGACAGATCCCCCGGATATTTGTCATCCAACGGCGGAGTGCGACTGTTCTCGGGTACGGTACGGTATTGGCAGAGTAGTTTTCGGTAAAGTTAATTGGCAAGACCTCGGCAGATCGCCCAAGCATTTTTTATTCTCTAAATAGCCGGATGCGGCACTGGCAGTACTCGAGTACCGGGTATCAAGGGTAAGTTTGTCGAACCCTTCTGGTTGGCCAAGTTCTTTTCACCCACTCAAAGAATGTGATTCCTTCTGGCTACTGGGCGAGGGTTGAACTTACTTTGTTTCACTCACCAAAAATTAGAGTTAGATTGGCGGGCTACCTGGTGAAAACAAAAACAAAAAACGGTTACACACATAGTAATTTCATCCAATGAACCAGAGTTCTACTCGAGTACAGACTAATGCTCACACCCTAGCACAAGCACGGCCGCCAATCGATCCTGGGATGGACTTTGCAGACGCAGCTGCTCATAGCACTCCCTAAGCATGAAACTACAGAGACCCATGCAAGCTCAGAAATCCGACTACGATGCGGCAATTTCCGCACTCGAGTACGAGTATCAACTCCTAGTGATCGTCAGAATCTCGATCCGGGGTGCTGTTACAGTATCTGGATATGACGAAAACTTTTTCTCTCTCTCTCGAAGTCCAATTAAATCCATTCTTGTTACGTTGGCCCAAATTAAAAAACCTTGCTTGTTTGGTTTTATTAATTTTCCTTCAGTTTTAGGAAGGAGCAGTCCAGCCGCATGGGCAATGACACGATTCTGTGCCACACATCTGAAACTTTTGCTTTTCCAACCAAGTTTTTTTTTTCGTGCGCAGAGCGGGATCCGAGCAGGGGTCGAGTGGAGTCGCGGTCAGCTTGAACCCGAAGGCGATCAGTCGCTTGAGAAGATACCGGTGGCGGGGTTGCCTGGATAGGTGCTCTGAGTCAGTGTTGCAAAGAAGGCCTTTGATGATCGAACCCGGGGGGGTTAGAAGGGGGGGGTTTGAATTGGGGCTTCTGAAAATGGGGATTGAAGGGGGGGGTTCTTTAAGGTCTTAGTAAGCAAAAATAGCAGGAATTCTGATAGGATTTTTTACCTCTAACCCAGATGTGCGAGTATTTATTGCTCAGAAGCGGGAGAAGTGGGTGCCAGTGGTAGTTGATTTGCTTTTTCTGCTACATTTTGCCCTCTTTTCATATCGTTTCATTTGTTTCTTTGCTTCCCACTGCCTTCAAATATCATGGTTTACCGATTTGTTAGAAGGGGTTCTATCTTACTCCAGTATAACCCCCCGGTTCGAAAAAGCGCGTTCCTAGCCTTCGATCATTTTTTGATCGAACCCCCCTTTCATTGCAACACTGCTCTGAGTTACAGTAGGGCTTGTGCGAATTCAATTGCCCAAAAAAAGGGGAACACTGAAAGGACAAGCTCGCTACCATAAAAACTGGCCCTTGCGCTAGTACGGTACGTTGGGGTTGCCTCTTCTGGTAAGGTCGGCTTAACTTTGCTTTTGCAGGGCTAAGGGACAGTTTTTTCGCTGTGCTTCTCCCCCGTTAATCCAAACGACCAGCGTGAGGGCCCATTATTCCAGTTTTTACGGTAAGGTATTGTACTCGAGTACTTGTATAGTATAGGAATGGGTCAAGTGCGAAATACTGGATTGGAAATTTAAATAATAATATTATTATGCAACCAATACCCCCTTAGCAAACCCTTCACCTAGGCGACTTCAGAGAGCAAGGTGGTGGAAGTTGGGGTTATTATTAGTTACCCCCCAAGTCTTAGTAACGATGGAAGATGATGGTAGTTACAGTACTATATTGTTCTATAACATGTGCGACGCACGCCCGACATCTCATCTTTCTCGTCCGCTCCACCTCCAGCGATTGAAATCTCAACACCAAGAGATATCATTGTGAGAGTGTCTTCCGCCTCTGATCTCCCTTGGTGGCTTCTGCCTAGGAGTGGCACGCACCCGTCTCTCCCTTTCCTCTCTCTGGGGTCTTTGGCCTCCCCTCCCACGGGGTTCTTGATTCTGTCTTCGTTTAAGCACGCTTGCGTTGATGTTTCTCACCCTTACCCCGCACTTCGCGACGCATCTCGCTTAGCGATTTGCACGGTCGGCAAGCCTCCTTCCATCGTCAATACACGGTCGCTAGTTTCGGGCTATCGGTGAAGTAGTTGCCCTGGTGGCCCTGCTCTCTGGTATTTGTAACAGGTTTATTCCTGTCTAACGAAAATACAATAGGACCGGCGATAGACCTGCTAGCGCTGGTGCTAAAGGAGACTTCAAGGGACCGGAGGTAAGAGATAATAGTTGAAGGACAAATAGAACTCCGGGATTGCCGTTCAACCAAGTGTATTCTTAGACTGAAGGTCTGTCGAAGTCTGCTGTCTCCTGCTAGCCAGGAGACTGGTTTAATACAAAACCCAAGAGTGATAGCCTTCCTGCAATCACGATCATTACCAGTAGCTGCTCACATACCGGAATCCTGTAATCCTGCAAGACCAAAGAAAGAAACATAGCTCAGCCTCCACCAGTGCTACATGACCATTCCATACCCAGAATCCTAAATATAAACTTCCAGCAAAGCAAACTAAACATAGCAATACCATAGCATAGCCTATCTGACTCAGAGACAGTGGCGGAGCTGAAATTAAATCAAATAAACCAAATATAAATCAACTAAACATTGGAGATCCTGCACTGCCCGCTCCTGTGTACCGTTACCGGAACATGTACACATGTTAGAGTATTGCACTCCCTCCCGAGTTGCTCGGTCGGTACGGTCGGCGTTCAAAAAATCGTGACCTCGTCTCCGTCCTCCGTGTTCGCACTTCTTGGTCATCAGCAAGCCTTCCCTCTCCCGCTTCCCTCACGTTAGATCTGCTTGCACAGTACTGCTACACCTAGCTGGCACCTTACTGCCCCTCCCTCGCTCTTCCTCCGCCTTGGGTCTCCCCCTCGTCTGGGATCCCTTCCGGTAGTGACACTCTCTCTCCTGTAACAAGGGACCACGCGAGAGGAGTGATAATTTCGTCCGGTCGGCCCTTGGTCTATCCGTTGTGGCTGGCATCCTCTCTGCTGAGTGGCTCTCCTCGCCTTCTTCACCCGATACGCGATTTACTCTACGGTCGCAACCCGTAATGGTTACGGTATTCCTTGGTATAGCACTACCTCCTTGGATGTTCCTAAAGTCTGTCGCGCGCCGATTACCGGGCAGTCCGCCCGTGTCACGTCTTGCCCCTTAGCCGATAGGTTTGGGGAATTCCCTTAGGCACTCCGGCAATAGTAGTTTTATCCTTGCCGCTCCGTCGGTCCTGGGCCGTAAGATTCTTTTCTTTTGTTTAGGGGAGCCTGCTGAAGAGTTTCCTTGCTCCTGTACATTCTTCGCGGAGGGTCTCTTCGTGGCTTTATCTTTCCTATGCTTTCCTCCCCATTAGTTTAGGTTGTTGGCTGGTGTGCGGTTAGGCCCATACCATAGGGTCTTGGGGGTACGGCGAGTTAGTCATGTTTGATTGCTTTCGTTAGGATGGGGGGTTTCGGTTTGTCCCATGACGAGGTGAAGCCGGCCTTTGGATTGATTATAGGTTTTGTTTTCACCATAGCTAGCGCTTCATGTGGTTTCTTGTACCTTAAGCAACGAATACATGATATAAAAAAAAGAAAAAATAAGAAAAAAAAGCACCCCTGACATCTCTGGAGAAGGGAAGAAACCGCTTTATAAAAAAAGTATGATTATCGTGCTACCATCGTTTTAGTGCAGCCGGGATAGCTCCTCTACGAGTGTTAGTACTCGTGTATCATACAAGTACTACAAGTAGTACTGTTACGGTTTAAAATTGACTTTCTTAACTTGCTGTTTTCTTGCCTATCTGCGATCAACTTATGCTAAATAGATAGTTAGCCACGATATTGGCTTTGAGAGGGTTTGTGGTTCTGCAGGGGTGGCTGTTGCCTAGGCTTGGCGGACAGGGGCTTCTATGTAAGTTAGGTTTTGTCTTCTCTCACACTTCACCCCCTCCCCCCCGGAACCATCTCCCACTGAAGCGAGGACAACGGCAACGCGGATCGCGTGTTTTGAAGAAGGAAAATTGGACCTGTACTTAGCTAGTCGGACAACCTGCTGGGTTGGGCTTTCTTTGCGACGGGAATTTTCTGCTTTGTGCGGTTTGTACAGTTGGTTTTGCGATATAGCTTAGTAAATTCAGATTGATCGTGACTTGTGTGGCTTGTTATTCTACTTTAGTGTTCTTTTGCAAAAGTTTCCGGAAATGTGGACATTGGCTTGGCGCTAACATCGTTCTGGCCATCTGACAAAATATGCCAAACCTCCCCTCCGCATTTCCTGAAACTTTTGCAATGGGCAAGTATAATCAGAACTATGGCATTGGGTATTGGCCTTTGATCAATCTAAGACCACAACTTCCTTTTATGCGCTGGCTCTCCTGTTGCGCCCTACTGCATCCGGAACATGGGACGAGAAGGGCGGCTTCCACAAGGTGAAATTTATAACACCCCGCACGATGCTATAAGGTTCAGTAGTCTGCATTGTATTAGGTTTTAAAGTCGAAACCTTCGGCCCTTCCTTGGGTCATCTACCGCTAGCCAGGCAAGCCTTGCGGGCCGACCTTGGGGAGGAGGGGGATCCAGGTTTTCGGGGTATGTGCCTCCCTTCACAGGGGCCATAGAACCCATCCGGCTTGGCTTAAACTTTTGGACACCTTGTCCTTCTCTAGCTTGTCCAGGGGCCGATTCACTATTAATTGCAACCAAAGGGGGATGTGCTAAATCTCTGAGTTCCTGTCTGCCGGAGGGCAAATTTTACTAATAATTGGCGATGACGGTCTTGAAATGCTGGGGATTTAATTGGGGTCGAATTTTGCTTCTACCGCTTGTGCTTTTACTGGTATGACACTGTGGAGGTTAAGTGCTACTTGTAGCGTGCGTGCCAATCCACATTTCAGTTTCACTAGCTAAAACAAACGAAAATCACATTCAAGTACCAGTACCGTATTAACTTAGATGAGAGCAACACGTCTGAGGACATCTGACTTTCCTCTCTAGGTAGCACGTAGTTTTATTTTGCTGGTGTTTTCTCCCGTCCCCACCAAAATAAAAACTCAGGCGTCCTGAGGCATCTTGCTCTTGTTCAAGTTCATCCGGTACTGTACTATAAGATCTCTTGAAGTTTACCATTCCGGTCACGTTTAGTTTGACAAGTTGACAAAACTGCGAATATCGATGAATGAGATCTAGGATATCTTGTGGGTTGATCCTATACCGTCTGAGGAGAATCCTAATCCTTCTCAGGAGTTTTTGCCTGAGAATCCGGGGATCGCAGGGCCGAGGGAGATGGTGGATTTCAAGAGATCCTACGATATGATATGGCGGCCAAATTACCGCCACCCAGCCCTCCTCCACAGAAACCAAACCATTGTACGACCACAACCCAAATATTGATATCGCCATCACCCTCCCCACGACCACAGTTAGCATGGTCGGCTCCTAGGCTATGGCGTCCCTTGCCTAGCATCATCTCCCCAAGCACCCAAACAGCAGGGGCGCCTTTCTAGGGATTCCTGGCAAACCATCAATACCTCGCCCTAGAAGATGGTGAACATCCTACTCGGGTATACGGGCAGACTCGGATGAAATGATCAAATAAGCAAAACTAAGTGATAAAATAAAAACTGCGTATGTGAATTTCTTTTTTTTTTATTTTAAAAATCATATGTTCGTTGATTTCTAGATAACTAAGGTACAAGAACTCGCGTGGAGCACTAGCTATGGCGTGAACAAAACCTTTAAGCAATCCAACGACCCGCTTCACCCCCTCATGGGAAAAATCAAACCCCCCGAATCCAGAGCCCATCCCTCCCCCTTGTAGCACCTAAGACGAAAGCAAGATGGAGCAATACGTTCCTCCAGACACGTAAGGAAAAACAAGTATAAAAACAGAAACAGGGAAAGACGCAAACCCTTCGGCAGGCCCCCCAAAACAAAGGAAAGGATCTTACGGCACCTAGTGCCGACGGAAAGGAGAGATAAAACTACTGTTGCCGGTTGCCTAACGGTAATGTTCCCGACCTAAGCGGCTATGAGGCAAGGCCTTGTCACGGGCGGGAAGCCCGGAAATTCGGCGATGCTTCGGACTTTAGCATGGGCCAAGGAGGTAGTGCTATACCATGACACAGCGTAACACAACGCGAGGTTTGCGACCGTAGAGTAAATCGCAGGAGCGGGAGGAGGATGAGGTGAGTCACCCAGAGAGGAGAGCCACTCAGCAGTGGAGGTGCCAGCTATCATGAGGGGCAGTAAGGTGCCAGCTATGGGGGCAGTAGGGTGCCAGCCAGAGAGGGGCGTAGCAGTACGGTGCAAGCGGATCCAACGCGTGGGAAGCGGGGGGAGGAAGGCTCGTCAAACAACCGAGAAGTACGAACACGGAGGACCGAGACAGGGTCACAGCTTTTCGCATGCCGACCTTACCCATCCTGCAACTCAGGAGAGAGTGCAATACCAGAGAGCAGGGCCACCTGGGCAACTACTTCACCGATAGTCCGAAACTAGCGACCGTGTATTGACGGAGGAAGGAGGGTTGCCGACCGTGCAAATCGCTAAGGGAAGCACGGCGTGAAGTGCGGGGTAAAGGGTAGGAACATCAACGCGAGCGTGCTCAACGAAGATGAACGGAACCAGAAAGGAATTTATAACCCCCAAGAGGGGAGGCAGAAGGCCCCAGAGAGAGGAAAGAGATGAAGGCGTGATAAACCCCCGAGCAGTTGCCACGGGCGGGGAAGATTAGAGGTGGAGGACACTCTCACGATGATCTCCCATGGTGTTGAGATTTCAATCGCTGGAGGTGGAGCGGACGAGAAAGATGAACTGCGTATGTGAATGGTGGCCACCAAATGTAAGAAAGATTATTGGACAATCGAAAGGTGAGGGGATTTCAGCTTCCACCGGTCGAGATTTGGTGAATGTAGCCCAATCTTGACTTTCCTTCTTTTTAGTAAGACGAAATTAGGCGAACATCTGCTCTTCCAGAGTGGCTCTGCGATCCACAGTCCCACCCTCCCCCGGGCACTCCGGATACCACGCTGCCCTGTATGAACCTTTGTGGTCCTAAATTTCTTTGACCCCCGTTACCCGTTGCTGGACCGATTCTTTGGGTTCTGGCCTTCGGGATACCGTAGTGGGATGCAGCTGTATTGTCCTCTAAGTGGCCGGAGTGGCCTACGGGCTAATTTCGCTCACTCGCTTCACTTACCCAACCTCCTATCTCCTGATTTGTGCAGGTTTTGCGGCTATTTAGCACAGTTAATAGCATAGGTTGACCTCTGATCTTTACTTGTACCAAAAGTACAAGGGTATGAACCTATTAACCGGAACAGACAGGTATATATTTGGCTGGTTAACCTCGAGTAACTGTTCCATAACTTCTTGCCCGACCCGGTAGCACAAGTATGGCTATGCGGCTCTTGCAGTGACCAGTAGAAGGCATCTCCTCAGTTGCGGCACTTGAACTATTCCTAATCTCGGAATATTCTAGGCAACTAAAAATCGACAGATACTCCGGCGCAAATTGAGGATCAGGAAGAAGTGACAAACAAAATGTATGGTTGCGGCATAGATATCGAGGTCACTCTTTCCGGCTCATTTACACCCGAGTACAAACGAAGGGATAATCAAGCGTTGGGCACAGTTAGGGCATGGCTGAAAAGAGTCGGCGGTTCGGGGGTGCCGGTGGGCCCGGATCTGCGGGGCGGGGTGGGTACGCCACACCCGAAAGTGCATACGCCACCACCACCACCACCACCACCACCACCACCCCCACCACACCACCACTACCTGTATGGTAACTACGAGTAAGAGTCTGTCAGGAAGGTTGTACGGTAGTATTATATTGCCCTTCCTTTGGGGGATATACACCGCACCGCGCCTTACTGCGAGGCAAGAAAAAGAAGGGGCCTCTCGGTATCGCGGATGCACACATAAATTCTGATTTCGAAAATACACATTGCGTGGAGAGCGAGTCTGCAGGCTGACGTGTACAGCAGAGTATACTCGAGCAGTCCGTGATTGGTGGCAGGTGGTGAATGCGGGGATGGCTGAACTAATAATAAGGTGAAATACGTGTTTCACAATTTTGAACGAAAGAAAGCGCTTATGTTAGGTCATACCTTCCTTCAACTTACTCTGCGGTGTCCTTATTTATTCTATATGACCGTAAAATCTCGCTTTTAACGAACTGGCTTGGACTAGGACGGCTTGCGTTCGGTCAAGTTTCCGAAATTTATGATAGGCCAAGTATCTCGTCTCTTCCAAAATCCTCAAAAGCTTAGTTTTTACAGTGCCTGAGATTTCGAAAAGAACTGGTCCAGGCCAGTCCGTTAACGGCGAGATTTTACAGTATTAGAATATATGCTGTGGATCATGAGGAGAATCTCAAATACTCGAAGTAGATGCAATGATTCGTCGAGCCGGGGGCGCGCAGCTGGGCAAAAGGTTTTCGCTCCTCGGCGGGACTTTAGTCCTGAACCTATCGCTTTCTACCATCTAAGATGGTATGGTGTCTACCAATTGTACTGGAGCTGGAGGAGTTTTCTCACTTGTTGCCGTCGGTGTGCCATGCAATTGAGCTCGGTCGGCACCAGGAAAGGGAGAGCGGGGTAATTCGGTTGTTTTGTTACAGTACTTGCACAGCATTTTTGCTCGAGACAGCTTGAGTATTGGAGTTGAGCCCCAGCTTGCATTCTTAGGTGAAACATTAAGACAGGCAGGAAACTCACCATTGGTCATAAATGACGCGTGCTCGCTGTGGACAAACAACTCAAGCCGGAGATGACAGAACTGCTTCTTATTCTGAAAGTGGAAATTGTCGGATGAGAGCTTCGGAACTGCATGAAGAGATTCTGTTGCTTATTATGCAATGAGTTCTTTCCATGAGTTCAGAATTTAGTTTGGTTGAAGGTTGTTTATTCCGATCGCTGCCATTGTGATGTAGATTGGATGGCCCAACTTCCAACGATTGGAGTCCAAAGTTTTATGTGTGGTTCATCGATGCGTGCAGGCAGGATTTTCGAAGTGGTTGTTCAGCTCAAGCACTATTTCATTTAAGAGAACACGCTAGTGCTTAAGCTCCATATTAGGGTGAATATGTGTTTCTCTAAGAGGTAGAAGGAATCGAGGTACATAGGTGAAGTCCCCCTCTCGGATATCCATAGGGGACAACACCCATACAGGTACCGGTACTCTGAACTCGCAGTCAAAATAAAGCCCGCCATGACAGCGTCACACTTGCCTGGGCACTTGGGGTGAGGTTAAATGTCTGCAAGCAGGAACAGCCAACTACGAACTTAGTTTCGCAGAAGACGACTCGGAAGGTACTGGGGAAGTGATAAAGTGGTTCTCGGAGGTCTAATTACACTTAGTATGATAGTAGAAAGATATTTCAATTTTAATTCCTGTGTTTAATCTACAGTTGCTATAACTATTGGTGGCTGGTTCAGCGCACTTGTTCTCGCCTCGAGTGGGGGTGGTTGTTATTACGATCCTGCGGTGCGACACGATGCGCTCCTTACTGCACTTCCCTGGTTGCATACCCATACATCCTGGTGGCTGGGATCAAGGGTATCCTGAAAGAACTTGTCTTTTTGGTACCGTAAAATCTCAGAAATAGCGAACTCGCCTGCGCTGGTCGCGCAGTTTTCAGAGGGTTGATTGAACCAAGAGGACGTCCAAGGACTACTGCTTACGCTATTTGGCCCTGTCCACAAGCCCTGCCTCAATCGGAGGATCTGATTTCACTGCACAACTAGTCTAGGCGAGTTTGTTATTCCTGGGATTTTATGGTATGCGAACTCAATAGTTCTGGGTGGAAAGGCGAATTTATCAAGCGCCGGAAGCAGGGAGATGGCCCGAATGGAGGACAATGCGGACTGGTCTGCCGATACCCTACCGTTAGTCCTTGGCGATCTTCAAATCTGGAACGTTGATTTTTTTTGAAGGCAATATTGGATGGGGGGCGTGGATAGCAAAGATGTGAGCAAACCTCCTTGAGCTCTCAAATCATTATTGCGCCATTGGGAACAGGAGGGTGGGGGAGTTTTTCGTGGGGATACGGTTTCTTCTGATTTTGGGTTAAGGGTGGAATATCTAAATCACGATTACGAGCCCCTGAATGTAATAGTGTCAATATTTTCAGCAACCAGCTGATAACCCTGTTGGGGTGTGAGTTTATGATAATAGCAATTATAAGAAATTCTTTTAAGTGATAGCGCGGAGAGTCTGGAGCCTCCCCTCCGGAAGAATTGAGTTCTGCGCACTCTCCGATGAACAAGCAAATACTTGTAGGGGGGGGGTTAAGACATGATATGTAGAGATCACAACTCAAGCTCCCATGGAAGCTTTGCCTAGCGCATAACTTCCAGTAAGATTGCGGGCCTTGTTGATATCACGCAGGTAATCCATGCAAAAATAGTCTCCAATTGTGAACCGAAAACTAACAAAAGAAGCACCGACATCATTCATCTACGAGCCGATGGTTCACGGCCCAATTGGTACTGAAGCTACTCATGGCGATGGTGACACGACGTTGAGTTAAGTGTAAGATGACAATAGGGCAGATGTTAGGCCTAAGCTTGGTGCGTGACCGGCCGCCATCTATTTCACCCAAGTTATGATAGGTTATAGTTTGTCCTCGCTTCGATTGGTGTGGTACGGCATGCACTCTGTGAATCGTCAATGCTAGCATAATCGTTCGGCAGCGTATCATAGGGGTGGTAAATTGTAAAGGTAAGTGTGTTTACTGCAATTCTGGGGTGTGTTGATGAGAAATACCGTAAATTCTTTTACGATTCGCCATCTCAGGAAGAGGTGGCACAGTCAAAGCTTTAGCCGTTCGCCATCTCGGTTAGGTTGCAAATCTCGGGATTCAGAGACAAAGTTTCTTGAAATGCACTAGTACTTTCCTAACATGGTATGGTGAGGGAACTCTGTAGCCGGAGTGCTTCGCCAAGAAAATATGGCCCGTCTTCAACCACCAAAGGACTTTCAACCACCAGTGTAATGAGAATTATGGCTCTATTAGGTGATAGATTGGGTGATTCTCTATACACTAATAGAGAGAAAATGGAAATATCTCAAGTTTTCATGGAGATATAAGGGTTTAAAATGTTTAAAATTTTGGAGGAAAAAAGATGAATGTCCGCAATAGGTTAATTACAGTTAACTTCCATGGAGAGGCCAGTTAATTGATATTTGCCAATACATTAACCTGTAAAAGATTCCAGTCTTGGCAGATTAATCTACTGTTAATACACAAGAATGAATGTCCGCCCGCTCCGACTACAGAGTTCCCTCACCATACCGTATCCACTGAGCAAATTCGCTATCCCCGTCCCAGGATATGTTATATCCGGCCCAGTTAGAGAGCGGAATTAGGCTTCAGATAGCATTTCTCATTGGCCGTTTCATGCCAACTTGAACTAGCGAACAATAATCCATTGTTTAGGCCAAAATCTGAGGCAATACGATATCTTACTGGGCCGGAAATAACACATCCTGGGACGGGGATAGCGAATTTGCTCAGTGGATACGGTACACCCTGCTTTGGCCTTGTTTGATCTTCTTAGCTTTCCAAACTAAACCTATCTTGGGCTAATGACTTAGTCTCTAGGAATCCTCAGATGGCGAATCGTAAAAGAATTTACGGTATATTAATTGGATACCATGGTTAGTCAGTAAACTTTCCCAATGAATGCCCATATATATTGAGTTAACCAATGAGTGGTTGTTCCTGATATGCGGTTAAGCCTATCGGTATTGATCGGAGAGGGGAGATTTTGTGAAACTCTTTACATACTATTTTTTATCTGTTAGAAGCGGTGCCTGTGGTGGTTTAACCAATACGAGGGTGTTCACGGATAAGCTCCCCCTCCCCACCAGAGCTGATTAGGGCATGCCAGAAGTCGGTGTCTACACATTGTAAATTTGACGTGTTCCGGAAAATTTGCCTGTCGGGTGACGCAACAAAATACTCCAGTCCGCTTCGGCATCTGAATAGTACGGTACTGCACTACCCCGCAAGGGTCCTTTGCTTTCCAGCCAGCTGCCCCACTTCTTCACACCACCATCAACTGTCATGATCATGGTGCTCTCAAAGAAGGTTCCTTGTGTCAATAATGAAAGCATTTTCTTTCTTCGCTGTTCCCCTTGTATATACGGTATAAGGGGTAAAGTACTCGAGTACGCACTTGCAGCTCGCAAACACCTGTGGCAGACCCTGAGTGGTGGGTAAAGGTGAATAACACCAGTATCCAGCAGCAGAACGAGACGATAATCTCACACGTGTGTTTGCAGAGATAGTTTCCTTCTCCTTCCTTCGCATTTTTTACCTTGGGCGGAGAGATTGTCACATATACCGTAATAAGAAATGAGAACCCTGCGTACTCGCTAGCCCTCATGTTGGAGATTCTGCGGGACTCGAATACTCACCAATCCGGTGTTGCGGGAATGGGCGGATTTTCAACAACTGATTAACAAAGAGCCTGATGCCTGCAGATAGAAAGCGGGCGAGTGAGTGGTTGATGCCTGCGCGTGTTTCTATCGCAAGTCTTTCTCTCTCTGCGCATGGATAGGAGAGCCCATACAAGCTCTAGTTCAATCAAACATGGATCGGCGGAGGGTGCTTAGGTGGAGAGAGTTGGGAGGAATTGGAGGGGAAGGAGATATATAGTTTTTGAGATGCCCGCTATTTTCGCATCTTAATAAATACCCTAGCAATCTACACTGGAAGTTACTCTTCTGCTCTCTTATCTCTCACATCTATTCAGGCCCATCATTGTCTACCTCCTCCCACAATATCTTGTGCAAAACAGACTACAAAATGACCCAACCCACAGGCCGAAAAACTCAGGACCTGGACAAGGAGACACACGAACTTAACCCAGGGGGGCAGGATAGCTCCCCCGACTCGGACTTCTCGGACCCGGAAGGTGTGTCCCCTAGGAAAGAAAGGAATACTGGTGACCAGAAGCTGGTGGGAAAACCAGCGGCAGAAAAACCAGCGGTAGAACAGCCAAAGGCCAATTTGGTCCCTGATGACGAAGAGATTGGGAATAGGCTCAGGGATCTAATGAAACAGGACCGGAAGGGCTTGCAAAAAATATATAACGTGAATGGGGAAGAAGAGCTAGATAAAATCCTAAAGGATCCAATTAAAAAAGGGGTAGAGATGGCGAGCAAGTTGATTGAGGAGAAGGAGTGCAGTTTTGAGATTGCAAAAGATTTAACTGTGCTGACGCTTTATGATGTCGCCATCTTAATCGGTATGTTCTGGTGCCAGCGTCCATCCCTTAGAGATTGTCTTGCTTATAGTCGGACGGACTGACAGATGACTCCGATTCCATGGTCCATGAGGAAAACGGCGCGAGGAAGAATGCCTTGATACAGTACATCGACCACATCACGGAAATCTATTCGATGGCAAATGAATCTGGCATCCTTGCTATGCGCTTCATGAACGGTCGTCTGGGCAAAAAAAACTGGACCGAGGGGTCGTCCAAAAAATACCTGGATGGCCACAGCTACGGCGGTTTGACGAGGATAGGGACAGCACTTAAGGAGAAGATTCTAGATAAATTTGCGAATTCCAAGCAGAGCAAACCCTTGCTCGTGCTAATCGTCACTGATGGAGCAGTATGCCTTTCTCCGAAGATTTCCGAAGCTATATAATAACCATCAGGAACAGGTTGAAGGCGAGAAAAAAGGTCGATTGGAGAGAGTCATTCGGGACTGTGTGAACGAGCGTAAAAAGGCTGGCAAAGGGTTTGACGGTTAGTCGGTCGCGGGGTTGTGAGGATATACCTTTACCCAATACTTACAATGGGTTCGCAGCCGTAACATTCCAATTCTCGCGCATCGGAAACGATTCCGGTGCAGCGAAGTTATTGGAAGGCCTGGACCGAGATCGGAAAATCGGAGAATACATCGATGTGTTGCCAGTCGAATTCAATCCTGAAGGCGAGTTTGACAAGTGGTTTGTGGTATGTCATAATCTGCTCTTCCCCCGTTTCATTGATTTAAAACGACCCCCTCATTGATTTCGTATTTGTTTTTGAATGATAGTTGCCGAAGATCTTGCTTGGTGCGATCATACCGGATGTAAGACCTCCCTACTTTAACTCTCCGCCTCAACAATTCGTTAACAATGGAAAACAGTGGGATAAGCAAGATGACTATGGTCGTGACGAGGTAGAGGACTTTCTCTCTGGGAAGGATTCCGAGGGCTCTGAGTCCGAATGGGAGGAGTAAGAGTCACTTGGGTTTGATATGGAGGTTTCTGGCACACCCTCTTGGGCATTTTTCTTAAAATTAAATTCGGTAGCTGCCTTCTGGTTTGGTTGCTAGCCTCAGGCTGTCGGAGGATTTTTTTCCTCTCTTTTTATGGGCTCTGGCTCCTGGGATATACTCTGGAAAGATAATGAAAACCTTGGATTTTTTTGGACACGAATGTGAATTTTTGGTAGGTCCTGCCCGGAATTCCGTACAAACGGTGTAGTGAAAAATGGAAGTTTCATTTCTATCTCGGATGACGGGATTACCGCAAGCTGTTTACTTAATTCGGAAATTTTCGCCTCAGGCAGTAATTTACTGTGGCGCTGCCCCTGCAGAAAACAAACACAAAGCTGCCACATGGTTTCACATAATATCACTCGGTGTCTATTTCTCCTAAATTCGTCACTTGAAATTTCCATTGAAGACAGAATGGTACTTTACCTGAAGCTGATGGAATGTTAGGGGACAGAGCTGTGGACATGGGACGCTCAAATATAGCAGCGCAGAGGTCAGCGGTATGCGTCCCTATCACAGTCTACTCCTAGAGGGGGTGCGCGTGAAAGGTAGGCAAAAGAGAGCCGTTTTTTCTTTGAGGAGTTCGTTCATTGAGGTCATTATATGGATGAAGCGATGTACCGGGCATCGAGGGTAAGTCTATCGAACATCCACCACGTCAGTTACAACCACAGCGATTGAAATTTCAACTCGTCACATTTGGATTCTGACCAATCGAGATCCTTGGACCCCTCTTCACGACGGCTTCAAGTCTTTATTCCCAGCGGATTTTCCCCTCGGTTTAATTTGTCTTTAAGAGATTATTTTATCTCTTTTCATCACTTTTATTTAACCTCCATCACCAGTCACCTGCCCGGTATCGGTAAAGATGGTTAAGCGAGGTTCTACAACGTTTTCGGCGACCAAGGTTGCTAAGGCGGGTTTGACGGCTACGGCCGCCCTACAAAA
>Ga0307513_10005208_pt1 | contig 17235 bp, 14 predicted proteins | sample 15_EM_MG_FD_202174 | JGI IMG/M metagenome (GOLD analysis project Ga0307513, IMG submission 202174) | Populus trichocarpa ectomycorrhiza microbial communities from riparian zone in the Pacific Northwest, United States - 15_EM | ecosystem: Host-associated > Plants > Roots > Unclassified | place... | reverse complement strand
GGTGGTCCTCACCAGCGCGATCCACGCCGCCGACGCCCTCGCGGGCCGGGACACCGGCACCTACTTCCACCCCACCGGCAGGCGCTCCGCCGACCGCCTGCTCTGGCTCCAGCACGCCTCCACCCCGCAGGGCTCGCTCACCCTCGACGACGGCGCCGTGCGCGCGGTCGTCCAGGGCCGCAAGTCGCTGCTGCCGGCCGGTATCGCCGCCGTCGAGGGCGAGTTCGTCGCGGGCGACCCGGTCGAACTGCGCGACAGCGCGGGCCACGCGGTCGCACGCGGGCTCGTCAACTTCGACGCCAAGGAGATCCCTCAGCTGATCGGCCGCTCGACCCGCGAACTGGCCCGCGAACTGGGCCCCGCGTACGAGCGCGAGGTCGTCCACCGGGACGACCTGGTCGTCCTGAACCCGTAGGTGCCCTTAACGGGAATCCCCGGACTCCGTAAAACCTCTCTTTACTCCCGTCCCGCAAAGGCCGAAAACAGGGGGAACGCCCCGCAAATCCGCCCGCCGTGAGGTGGACGTTCCGCAAAAGCGCCCCATGAAGCGTGCGCACCTGCTTCTCTCTGTTTCAGGGAGATTCCGCACGACCATCGGGTAAAGGAGGCCGTCGTGAGACGAGTGCGCCCTGGGGCGGCGGCGTCCCGCGGTGGAACCGCCTCCCGCAAGGTGGGCGAGGAGCGCGCCCTGACCAGCGTCGTGGCCGGCGTCCGCTACGAGGAGGCGTACGAGGAGCCGAAGGACGTGCCCCGGCTGTGGCATGTCACGCTCAGCGTCTCCGGCGCCGAGGCCCCGCTCAAGGAGGTCAGGCGAGGCCTGGAACAGCTCGCCCACGACCACCCCTTTCTGCTGACCAGCCGCTACGCCAACGACCACGCGGAGATCCGCTACTGGGAGGAGGCCCGCGATCTGCACGACGCCGCGGCCGTCGCCCTGCGCCTGTGGGGCGAGCACCGCCAGACCGCGCAGCTGCCGCCCTGGGAGATCGTCGGCCTGGAGGTCATCGACCGCGAGACCTACCACCACCGCATCGCCGAGGGTTACGGCCCGCTGCCGGCGACGCCCGTGGGCGTCCACCCCTTCTGACCTTCCGGCCTTTACAGGGACACCCCTTTTGCGGGGTCTGAGTGCCTTGTCTCGGGGTTTGGGATAGCCGGTGGACGGTCCGGCCCGGCGCACTACGCTTCCCCCATGACCACGCTTTCGCCGTACGACTCGATGTCCCCGGTCACCCGGGCCGCCTACCGCGCCAAGGCCGCCGCCGCCGACCTCGCCCCCCTCCCGAGGGCCGAGAAGGACGACGCGCTGCTCGCCATCGCGGACGCGCTGGAAGTCCGTACGAGCGAAATCGTCGAGGCCAACGCCAAGGACATCGCCCGCGCGCGCGAGGCCGGCACCAGCGAGACGGTCATCGACCGGCTGACGCTCACCCCGGAGCGGGTGCGCGCGATCGCCTCCGACGTACGGGACGTGGTGGCGCTGCCCGACCCGGTCGGCGAGGTCGTCCGCGGCTCGACCCTGCCCAACGGCATCGACCTGCGCCAGGTCCGCGTCCCGCTGGGCGTCGTCGGCATCATCTACGAGGCCCGCCCGAACGTCACGGTCGACGCCGCCGCCCTCTGCCTGAAGTCCGGCAATGCGGTCCTGCTGCGCGGCTCGTCCTCGGCGTACGAGTCGAACACCGCGCTCGTACGGGTGCTGCGCGACGCTGTCGGCGGGGCCGGGCTGCCCGCCGACGCCGTCCAGCTCGTGCCCGGCGAGGGCCGCGAGTCCGTACGGGAGCTGATGCGCGCGCGGGGCCTGGTCGACGTCCTCATCCCGCGCGGTGGCGCCTCCCTCATCCAGACCGTCGTCACCGAGTCCACGGTTCCCGTGATCGAGACCGGCGTCGGCAACTGCCACGTCTACGTCGACGCCCAGGCCGACCTCGACATGGCCGTCGACATCCTGATCAACTCCAAGGCCCAGCGGCCCAGTGTCTGCAACTCCGCCGAGACCCTCCTCGTCCACCAGGACATCGCCCCCGAGTTCCTGCCGCGCGCCCTGGACGCCCTCGCCGAGGCCGGGGTGACCGTGCACGCCGACCCGCGGGTGCTGGCGTACGCGAAGGACTCCAAGGCGACCGTCGTCGAGGCCACGCTGGAGGACTGGGACACCGAGTACCTGTCCTACGACATCGCCGCCGCCGTGGTCGACTCCCTCGACAAGGCCGTCGAGCACATCCGGCTGTGGACCTCCGGGCACACGGAGGCGATCGTGACGACCTCGCAGCAGGCCGCCCGCCGCTTCACCCAGCTCGTCGACTCGACCACGGTCGCGGTCAACGCCTCCACGCGGTTCACCGACGGCGGCCAGTTCGGCTTCGGCGCCGAGATCGGCATCTCGACGCAGAAACTGCACGCGCGCGGCCCGATGGGCCTGCCGGAGCTGACCAGCACCAAGTACATCGTCACGGGCGACGGGCATATCCGCCGCTGAATCCGCCGCTGAGGGGCATGATCACGGGTCGTACGCCGGGCGCCCGGCGTACGACCGGCGCAGCGCCCCCGGCGGATCGCAGTACCCCGGGGCGGTCGGCGGCGCATGCTGCATCTTCCCGGGGGATGACCCCCGGACCCCCAGCAGAAAAGCAGGTCGGTGGGTGTGGCCGGCGTGCACGCCCCGAGGCAGACCTGGGTGGTCGCGGCTCCGCGTGCCGGGCGGCGCATGAAACGCGTCTCATCCAGTAGCTGAATTTCCCGACCGTCTGCCCAAAATGACACCCCCGGTCTACTCTGGATCCGTGCCGGAGGACGTGGGGGGCACGCCGTTTTTCCCTGACGGCTGGGAGCCCGACGACGACCACGACCGCGGGGTGTCGGACGAAGAGTTCGCCTCCGTGGTCTTTGACGAGGCCTTCGTACAGGCGGCCGTGGTGCACGAGCCGACCGCCGTCGAGCGCCTCCTGGCCGCAGCGCAGGCGAGAGCGGAGGCCTCCGAGGCCGAGGCCCGCCGGGCGCACACCAGAGGCCCACGAAGCGACGACGAGCGCTACGAGGACGGCTTCGGCCCGGACGACCCCGCCTATTTCGGCCACGATCCGGATCTCGACGACCTGGACGACGCCGATATCCTGGAGGGCCGCTACGGCGCTCCGGGCACGCACGGCAAGCAGGTCTCCCGCTGGCACCGTCCCGTCGCCTGGATGCTCGCCCTCGTGATGGGGGTCGGCATGGTCGCGCTGGCCTTCACGGCGGTCTACCGGGGCGCGTCGTCCGGTCGCCAGGATCAGGTGCCGCCGCCCGCCTCCACCGGCCTTGAGCAGGGAAGCGGAACGACTCCTTCGGCCTCCGCCGACTACTCCCAGCCGGCTGTCTCGGCGATCCCGCGCACTCCTTGACCCGAACCTGTCCGGTTCCTTGACCCAAACCTGTCCGCGCCCTGTTTCTTCCTGGTGAGAACCTGTCAGAACTTGTCGTGCGGGAGGGCGTTTACCGGGGCTTCCCGCGACCTACTCTGAATGTATGGGCGGACCAGGAGACCCACCTGAGGGGACACCCGAGGCCACCCCTGGTGGCGGCGAGGACGAGTACCGATCCGTCGTCTTCGACGAATCGTTCGTCCGTGCTGCCCGGCTCCAGGAGTTCTCCGCACAGGAGCGCCTGGACGACCACTCACCCGCCGTACGCCGTCGCCAGCCCCTGCACCGGGGGCTGTCCCGGCAGGCGCTGATCCTCGTCGTGCTGATCGCCGTCGCCTTCGGCACTGCCATCTACATGGGCATACGCAACCCGTACCAGAGCCCGGTCACCGAGCTGTCTCCCGAACCGCTGCGGATGACCGTCATCCCGCTCGCGCCGCAGGGCGCCGTACCCGGCGCGGTCGACCCCGAACAACTGTTCGCGCACAGTCCGGCGGCCCAGTTCGGGATAGGCGCCGAGGGCATCGCGCTCCCCGCCACCCGGAGCACCGCGCACTTCTCCGACGGTCAGGTCGTCAGCGCCCTGACCACCGCCAAGGACTACATAGTCGAGTCCGCGCTCTATCCGGAGGTGCTCACCGGCGGCGAGGTCCGTGCCGTGCGGGTGATGCTCGATCCCGACCAGCTCGACCAGTTCGACCAGAGCTTCGACCACCCGGCCGCCGACGGCAGGCACGCGCCCACCGGATGGCTGGTCCGCTTCGACCCCTCCCGCGCCCAGCTCGCCGACGACAAGATCCGCGTCCGGGGCACCCTGACGGCCACCGAGGCCGACTCGGCGACCCTGGAGGTCGTCGCCGACCACACCTTCGTGTACGCGCTGCGGCCGACGGGCGCCGACGACAAGGCGAAGGCGTCCCTGTTCACCGTCCGGCGCGAGCTGCACTTCAGCTTCGACCGTGACGACCTGCGGATGCACCAGGCCCGGCTGGTCGTCTCGTACGTCCAGGCCGGCCCCCTGTCCTGCGCGGAGGACTCCGTCGGTTACCTGAGGCCGCTGCTGGCCGGCCAGACCGCGAAGGCGGGTGGCCCCGCCGGTACGGATCCGTTTGCCACGGGTGGCACGACAGCGCTGTGCGGGTCGTTGGCGGCGGGGGCGCAGCCGAAGGTGTGAGGTGTGGAGGCGGACGGGCGGGTAGTCGGTCGGGTGCCGGCCGGTGGGGGCTTGTCGCGCAGTTCCTCGCGCCCCTTGGGTGGGATCAGGCGTCCGGGGATGTGTCTCGCGGTGCGTTGCCGAAGCCGCGTCGGACTCGGCCGCCCAGGTCGCCCGCTCCGCCCGCGATGTCGGTGACCAGCTTCATCAGGGGGTCCTTGGAGTTCTTGACGTTGGTCGCGTAGCTCGACGCCGATTCGCGGAAGGAGCCGGAGACCGAGGTGTCCTTGTCCTCGGTGCGGCGCGGGTAGTGGCCGTCCATGATCCGCTGGAAGTCGCGGGACTCGGCCCACTTCTTCAGCTCGGCGGCGCGCACGGTGGTGAAGGGGTGGGTGCGGGGCAGGACGTTCAGGATCTTCAGTACGGAGTCGCGCAGGTCGCCCCCCGCCTCGTACTCCTCGGCCTGGGCGAGGAACGCGTCCACGTTCATCTCGTCCAGGTGGTTGCCGCCGGCGATCTTCATCAGGCCGCGCATCGAGGCCTTGAGGTCCTGGCCGACGAGGAGTCCCGCGCGGTCGGCGGACAGCTCCGACTTGCGGAACCACTCACGCAGGGCGGTGACGATCGCCATGATCGCGATGTTGCCGAGCGGGATCCAGGCGACGCGGAGGGCCAGGTTGGTCAGGAAGAGGAGGATCGTCCGGTAGACGGAGTGCCCGGAGAGGGCGTGTCCGACCTCGTGGCCGACGACGGCCCGCATCTCCTCCTCGTCGAGCAGCTCGACCAGGCCGGTGGTGACGACGATGATCGGCTCGTCCAGGCCGATGCACATCGCGTTGGGCTGGGGGTCCTGGTTGACGTACATCGGCGGGACCTTCTCCAGGTCCAGGATCTGGCAGGCGTCCCGCAGCATGGAGTTGAGGTGGGCGAACTGCTGGTCCGAGACCCGCACGGAGTCGGACAGGAACAGCAGCCGCAGACTGCGCTCGGGGAGCAGCCCGCTGAGCGCCTTGAACACCGTGTCGAACCCGCTGAGCTTGCGCAGGGCGACCAGGGCGGAGCGGTCGGCCGGGTGCTCGTACGCCCGCGAGGAGATCCCCGGGAAGCGGGTGCGCTGCCTGCTCGGCACGTTCTCGTGGGCGTCCGGCCCGTCTTCCGGCCCGTGCCCGTTGCTCTCGTGGCTGTCGTCGGACATGTGTTCCCCCCATGCGTCTGATTGCCCTTATGCGCCCCCCGGAGCGGGGCCCAGCCTAGGCGGAGATACCGTGGCGGGGCAGCACACCGTAAGGAGCGATCCGATGGATCCGATGAACCACACCCCCGCGACCGACTGGATCACCGAGGCCGCGAAAGCCGCCGAGAGGCAGGGATCCGGCGATCTGCTCCGGGTCGTGCTGATCGTGATGTTCTTCGGCTGCATCCTGACCGCGTGGTTCCTGCTGCGGGGGTACAAGCAGAAGGACGACTGAGACGGGCCGGAAGTTCCCCGCGACCGCTCTTCCGCGGCCCCTCCCCGTACTCGTCGGCGGAGTCGCCGTGATCGTCGTCCACGGGCACGCTTACCATGAGCCGACGTCTTTATTCCGCCCACACCGGATAGGTCCTGCCGAAGATGAGCCTCCACAGCACCGCAGCCCAGTTGGTCACCCTTGCCGCCGAGGGCGAGGAGCACGGCGGCAACCACGAGAGCCTCAGCCCCTACCTCACCGGTGGCGGCGCCTTCTTCATCCTGATGCTCCTGCTGTGGATCACCACCCGTTTCAACCGTGACCGCTGAGTCCGGTCCCCTCAGGCAGGGCCGGTAGGGTCTGCAGGCATGGGAGAGCAGGACAGGCCTACCGGCCGGTCGAACCCGGGCAAGCGCCGCATCGGCGTCATGGGCGGCACATTCGACCCGATCCACCACGGGCACCTCGTGGCGGCCAGCGAGGTCGCCGCGCAGTTCCACCTCGACGAGGTGATGTTCGTACCGACCGGACAGCCGTGGCAGAAGACCGACCGCAGTGTGTCGCCGGCCGAGGACCGCTATCTGATGACGGTCATCGCGACCGCCGAGAACCCCCAGTTCTCGGTCAGCCGCATCGACATCGACCGCGGTGGCCCGACGTACACCACGGACACCCTGCGCGACCTGCGCGCGCTCAACCCCGACACGGACCTGTTCTTCATCACGGGCGCCGACGCGCTCGGCCAGATCCTCACCTGGCGCGACGCCGAGGAACTGTTCTCCCTCGCGCACTTCATCGGGGTCACCCGGCCCGGTCACACCCTGACCGACCCGGGACTCCCGGAGGGCGGTGTCTCGCTGGTCGAGGTTCCCGCTCTGGCCATCTCGTCCACAGACTGCCGTGCGAGGGTCGCCAAGGGCGACCCGGTCTGGTATCTGGTGCCGGACGGTGTGGTGCGCTACATCGACAAGCGCGAGCTGTACCGCGGCGAGTGAGCCGAGAGGGGCACCGGTGAACGACCGATACGACTCGGGGTACGACGGCGAGCAGCAGTACGAGATCGTCGGCTACGACGACTACGGCCGGCCTGTGTACCAGGCGGTGCCGCAGCAGGGGTACCCGCAACAGCCACAGCCGGGGCAGCAGTCGTACGACCCGTACGGGCAGCAGGCCCCCCAGGCACCTCCGGCCCAGGGGTACGAGGGGTACGGCTACGACCCGTACGCGACCGGGCAGCAGCAGCCCGCCCCCTCGTACGACCCCTACGGCACCGGCAACCCGAACACCGGGTACGACCCCTACGGGCAGCCGGCGAGCAGTGGGCAGCAGCCCCGGGTCGCCGAGCAGACGGCGCCCGCCGCCCCTACGGCACGCACCGCGCAGGCCGAACAGACCGCCTTCGTACCGCAGCAGGGCGGGCCGCCCCCCGAGGGCGGTGCTCCCAAGGCGCAGGAGCCCGCAGGCGAACGCGACTACAGCACCCAGCAGTTCGCCTTCGTCGAGCAGCCCGACGGTGACTCCGAGGACGTCATCGACTGGCTGAACTTCACCGAGAACCGCACCGAGCGCCGCGAGGAGGCCAAGCGCCGCGCGCGGGGCCGTGCCATCGCCCTGGTCGTCGTCCTCGCCCTGGTGGCGGTGGGCGGGGCCGGCTACCTCTGGTACGCGGGGAAGCTGCCCGGCACGTCCTCCTCCTCGGACACGAAGACCGGCGGCGCGACCAGCGCGGCGGCCCAGAAGCGGGACGTCGTCGTCGTCCACCTGCACAACACCAAGAAGGGCGGCACCTCCACGGTGCTGCTCGTCGACAACGCCACCACCAAGCAGGGCACCACCGTCCTGCTGCCCAACTCCCTCGCCCTGACCGGCGACGACGGCTCCACGACCACCCTCGCCAAGTCCGTCGACGACGACGGCTCCTCCGGGACCCGCGACGCGCTCGACACCGTCCTCGGCACCGACATCGAGGGCACCTGGCGGCTCGACACCCCCTACCTGCAGAACCTCGTCGAGCTGGTCGGCAACATCGACATCGACACCAACGCGAACGTGCCCGACCCGGACGCCACGAAGAAGGGCACGGCGCCCCTGGTGAAGAAGGGCGAGGACCAGACCCTCAGCGGCAAGACGGCCGTCGCCTACGCCACCTACCTCGCCTCGGGCGAGGCCCAGGACGCCCAGCTGGAGCGGTTCGGGCAGGTCATGCAGGGCGTGCTGCGCAAGCTGTCCTCCGACGCCCAGGCCGCGACCGTCACCGTGCAGACGCTGGCCCAGATCCTCGACCCCTCGCTCACCGACAAGGACCTCGGCAGCTTCCTCGCCCGGCTCGCCGAACTCGCCAAGGGCGGCGACTACAAGACCTCGCTGCTGCCCGTCCAGGGCGACGGCACGCTGAGCGCCCAGGCCAGCGCCTCCGTCGTCAAGACGGTGCTCGGCGGTACCGCCAAGAGCCCCGACAAGGACGCCGCGGTCCGCGTCTCCGTCCAGAACGCCACCGGCGACAAGGACGACACCGAGAAGGCCCGAGTCGTCCTCCTCAACGGCGGCTTCACCTTCCTGGAGGCCGGCACGGCCGACACCGCCCGCGCCACCTCCCAGGTCCTCTACTCCGACGCCGCCGACAAGGAGAACGCCACCGAGGCCGCCAAGACGCTGGGTCTGCCCACCAGCTCGGTGAAGAAGGGCACGGTCGGCTCGAACGCGGACGTCTCCGTGATCCTCGGCCAGGACTACAAGCCCTCGACGTGACGGGGCGGCGGAGCGCGTACCCCGGGCCCGGAGCGGGCGCCCGGGGCGCGATCCGGTAATGACGTGGGGTGGTGTCGGCGGTCCGTGAGACCCTTGGGGGACCCGTACGGGTCCCTGACCGCCGACCGAAAGCCTTGTAGTGACCGCCACTGACCGTTCCATCGAGCTCATCACCGCCGCCGCGCAGGCGGCAGCCGACAAGCTCGCGCACGACATCATCGCCTACGACGTCAGCGACGTGCTGTCGATCACGGACGCCTTCCTGCTGGCCTCCGCACCCAACGACCGTCAGGTCAAGTCGATCGTCGACGAGATCGAGGAGCGGCTCAGCAAGGAACTCGGCACCAAGCCGGTCCGCCGCGAGGGCGACCGCGAGGCCCGCTGGGTGCTCCTGGACTACGTCGACATCGTCGTCCACGTCCAGCACAGCGAGGAGCGCGTCTTCTACGCCCTGGAGCGCCTCTGGAAGGACTGCCCCGAACTGGAGCTGCCCGCCGACGCGAAGGCCACCCGGGGCAAGGCCGCCGAGCACGCCAAGCTGCAGGCCGAGGAGGACACCGCCGACTTCGGAGGGCTGCGGTGACCGCCCCCGCGCCCATCGGGACCCGCCGCAAGCCCGGCCCTGGCCGCCGCCTCATCCTGTGGCGCCACGGCCAGACGTCGTGGAACGTGGAGCGGCGCTTCCAGGGCACCACGGACGTCCCGCTCACCGAGACCGGCATCGGCCAGGCCCGCCGCGCCGCCCGGCTGCTCGCCTCCCTGAAGCCCGACGCGATCGTCGCCTCGGACCTCCAGCGCGCGGCGAACACCGCGGGCGAACTCGCCGAACTCACCGGCCTCACGGTGACGCACGACGAGGGCCTGCGCGAGACCTACGCGGGCGTCTGGCAGGGCCTGACGCACGACGAGATCATCTCCCGCCACGGCGACGAGTACGCCGCGTGGAAGCGCGGTGAGCCGATCCGTCGTGGCGGCGGCGAGCTGGAGACCGAGGTCGCCGACCGCGCCGCCCCCGTGGTGCTGCGGCACGCCGAGAAACTGCCTGAGCAGGGCACCCTTGTGGTGGTCAGCCACGGTGGCACCATCCGGACCACCATTGGGCGCCTGCTCGGCCTGGAGTCCCACCATTGGGAGAGCCTCGGCGGTCTCTCCAACTGCTGCTGGTCCGTCCTCGGCGAGGGCGCCCGCGGCTGGCGTCTGCTGGAGCACAACGCCGGCACACTGCCCGAGCCGGTGCTCGGCGACGACGACTGAGCGCCCTTCCCGCACCCCCTCAGGGGCCCGGACCCGGATTTCACTTTCCGGCTGGTCGCAGGCTAAAGTTCTTCTTGTTCGCCCCGCCAGGCCGGGAAGAGCAGCGGGGCTATAGCTCAGTTGGTAGAGCGCCTGCATGGCATGCAGGAGGTCAGGAGTTCAATTCTCCTTAGCTCCACAGTAGATGGCTGGTTGATCAAGGTCCCGCCCCCTCCCGGGGGGCGGGATTTTTCGTTCGCCCCGGCTTGAGTCACTTGGGGCCCGGAGGCGTATACCTCTGCGGAGGCCCTTCTTAAGTGCGCGTTCGTGCTGGCCGCGACGGCTGCGGCGGGTGCCGTGTCCGGACTGGTACGAAGGCGTCGCTGACCGTATTGGTCCGGCCGTGGCAGAATCAAACGGCCGGAAGGGGGCGCGGCCCGACGGGAGGGAGTTGCGATGCCTGCGAGCATCCTCAGGGAGGTCGGTCACCTCTCTGAAGCGGCAGTCATACGGGGCAGGAGAACCCGTCTCAGCTGCCCTTCCTGCGGTTCCGGCCACGTCGCCCAGGTGCTCGGTGACAACGGTGGGATTTCCTACGTGTGCACGGCCTGCGGCCACAGCTGGAGCTGATCGATGGGTGCGCACAGGAGGAAATGCGACTGGTGCGGCAGTGGTACGCCGATCGTCCGTGACATGGAGCCGGTGAACCACGACTACCAGTACTGGTGCGAGGAATGCGCGCGGGCGCTGATCATAAAAGGCGACCCGATCGAGACCTACCGTGAGCTGGAGGGCGAGCCGATCTACGGCCGGCTCCTGGAGGAGCACTGCACCCTCAAGCGGTTTTACTCGTTCGTCACGGCCTGACCCCGGAAACGATTTGGTGCTGCACCGGGGGGACCGGTAATGTTGGCGTCGCCGCCGGGGAGACCCGGCGGAGCGGTGCGAGGGGCTATAGCTCAGTTGGTAGAGCGCCTGCATGGCATGCAGGAGGTCAGGAGTTCAATTCTCCTTAGCTCCACAGAAGTTGAAGGCGGGTCATCCGATCAGGATGGCCCGCCTTCGGCGTGTACGAGGCATGGTGCGCGCGGGGGACGTACGACGGCGGGCCACCCTTGGATCGGGTGGCCCGCCGTCGTACGTGCTACGTGTCTCAGCGACCGCTGCCGAGGGCGCGGCGGCCCCGGCCACCACGCTGGGACAGGACCGGCAGGCGGTCGGGGGCCGAGGCCCTGGTGTCCTCCTCGATGCGCAGCGCCAGCGCCGGGCAGCGGCGCACCGCGCGCAGCGCCTTCGCCTCCGCGTACCGGGGCACCTTCGCCTGCGCGACGGTGGGGAAGCCGTCGGCGCCCAGTTCGAAGACCTCCGGGAGGATGTCGGCGCACAGACCGTGGCCCCGGCACAGCGTCCAGTCGACGAAGATCTTCTGACGGCTGGGGCCGTTCTCCTCCTCGGCCTGGCCGCCGGTGATGCCCGTGGGCCCCTGGCCGCCCTCGAAGAGCGGCAGAACGCCTTCTACGGGCCTTCCGCAGCCGTTTCCGAGGACGTGGGCGGCGAGGTCGTCCGTGAACGCCTTGATGGTCGATTCCAGGAACATCGCCGAGCCGTCCGGGTGCGAGCAAGCACCGCGCCGCTTCACGGACTTGGCGACCTGCTTGACGGCCTCCAGGGCGGCCGGGCCGCCGCCGTTGAGGATGTCCTCCATGCCGCGCGCCGCGGCGGGCAGACCGAGGTAGCAGGGGCCGCACTGCCCGGCGCTCTCCTCGGCCAGCCACTGGGCCACACGCAGCGACTCGCCCAGCGGGCAGGTGTCCTGGCTGATCGGCAGGATCGCGCCGGCGCCGAGCGCACCGCCCACGGCGTCCAGGGAGTTGCGCGAGACGATCGCCTCGTTGACCGTCGCCGCGTCGATCCACTTGCCGTGGTAGCCGCCGGTCAGCACACCCTGCGGGACCGGCGGGGCGCCGGCGAGCTGGAGGACGTACCGCAGCGGTACGCCCGTCGGCACCTCGATCACCATGGGGCGGGCGACGGCGCCGGAGACCGTGAGCATGACGGTGCCCGGCTCGTCGTACAGGCCGGTGTTGCAGTAGCGCTCGGCGCCGATGCGGGCGGCGATCGCGAGCTGGGCGTACGTCTCGGCGTTGGACAGCAGGGTGGGTGCGCCGCCGACGCCGCTCTGCGAGGCGCTGATCTTGCGGCCGGGCGGGACCGCCGGGCCGCCGTCGATGGAACGGATCAGTGAGGCGGCGGCGCCGGTGACCATGCGGATCGGATTGCGCTGCACGCGCGCGCGGAGGGCCGATCGGCGGCCGTTGTTGAGGCCGCGCTCGGCGAGCGCCGCCTCCATGGAGCGCTGGGTGGATTCACGTGTCACCCCGATGACGAGGGTGCGGGCGCCCATGGCCTCCGCACAGAGCAGGGCGCCGTCCAGGATCAGGTGCGGGGCACGGTTGACCAGCACCGTGTCCTTGCGGCAGGCGGGCTCGTCCTCGCTCGCGTTGACGACGACGACCGGCCGCACACCGCGGCGGATCGCCGACTCGGCGACCGACCGCAGCTTCTTGTGGAAGGGGAAGCCCGCGCCGCCGCGGCCCTTCAGGGAGATGCGCTCGGCGAGCTGTGCGAGCTGCTCGCCGCCCATCGGTTCGAGTGGCCCATGCACCTTGAGGTGCATGGGCAGGTCAAGTCTCTCGACAAGGTCGAAACCCGACGTGAGCTGGGGAAGTCCGACCACACGGACTTCGGGTACGTCGGGCAGAGCCTCGTTCACTTAAAGCCTCCGGAAGGCGCGTTCCAAGGTTCGCCCGAACCCGGTGCGTCGAAGTCGTAGGAAGCACCGGGGTTTGTATCAGTGGCGGGACCGCTGTTGTACGTGTCGTTCGCGTTGTACGTGCCATAGGCGGCATTCGACTCACCGGTGTTGTACACATCACTCGTGCCGTACGGGGCGGCGCCCGGATTGCCATAGGCCGGGATGTTGTATCCGGTGTCGTTCATCGGGTCGTAAGCCGACACGGGGGCCTCGCCGACGGGCGGCGGGGACGGGATCGGCCAGCTGCCCGACGTGCTGCCGTCCATGCGCGGGATCGCCTCGGTGGCCTGCATGTCCGCCGGCATCTCCATGCGGGCGGTCTGGTCCATGTACGCGTCCTGCCCGCGCGGGGGCGTCACGGCGCGGTAGGCCGCCGCGAAGCCGTCGTTCGCGGGTTCGGGTGTCATGGTGCGGCTGGCCGGAGCGTCGTAGAGCGGCGTCGATCCGGTGGACGGGTTGCGCTGCGGGGGCACCCCCGAGTCCCCGCGCGCGGGCCTGCCGCCGCCCTGGTTCTCGTAGCCCGGCAGGGCGGACTCGCCGAGGCGGGCCCGGCTCGCGTCCAGGTCCTCGCGGCCCGGCCGCTCCTGGGACCCCAGGATCGCCATGATCTGGGCGGCCACCTTGCGCTTGAACGGGCGGGGTGCCGAGCGCAGGGCCAGGGCGCCCATGACCGCGAGCAGGGACAGGCCGTACAGGATCGTGAAGATCGGCTTCGCCTCGCGTCCCGCGTACAGGCCGTGGACCAGCGCGAAGCACCAGGCCGGGTACGCCAGCATGTGCATCGCGCGCCAGCGGGCCGCGACCGGGGCCGGGGAGGCGAACTGGCTGCGCAGCGCGCCGGTGACGGCCGTGAAGATCATGAGCAGGCCGGCCAGGGACCCGAAGCCGATGAGGCTCCCGGTGCCGGTGACGCCGAGGCTGAACGGGATCAGCGCGGCGACCAGCGGGGCGTGGTCGAGTGCCACTTTGACCGAGATGTGCAGCAGCAGGAAGGCGACCGAGGCAACGGCGGTCGTCCGGTGCACGGCCTGCGCGATCAACCGCTGACGGGTGTTCAGGAACACCCGGTCGGTGGCGACCAGGCCCCAGATCACCGCAGAGGTGAGGGCGACCAGTGACAGCACGCCGGCGCCGAAGTTCAGGAAGTCCTGAACCTCGTCACCTCCGACCACCACGATCACGGGTATGAGCAGCAGCACGGCAGCCGTCGCCATCCCATAGGCCGAACGGCCCGTCCTGGGAAGCGAACTGTTACTACGAGGGTTCATGGGGGCAACTCCGAGCGGTTCGGGAAGGCGGTCCCGCGTCGAACTCTAAGTCGAGACATACCGAGGAGTACGAGGTTTGAGTTATTGCGCTGTTACCAAAGGGCTGTGAGGCCGTTGTGATGTCCCATAGGGGTTGTTACGCGAAGTAATTATTGAACCTGGTTCAGCTTTTGCTGTGTGGCGATTCACGTGCCCGTCGGGGCATGAGGGAGATGTGTGGGGGTCCTGTGAGGGTCACCCCGAGCATGGCACCCGGTGCCACGCGACCCGGGAACTCCGTCGCGGCGCGCTCGACGGCTGCGGTACCCTGACGCCATGCGTGCCGTACGCCTTCTGCTTAGCGAGCCGCGCTGATCAGTCCCGACCACTGACGAATCGTGGCCGGCATCAGCGCGGCGTCCCCTCCTGTGCGAGGGGTTTTTTCATTTCCAAGCCGCTGGCAGAGACGATCGATGGAGCTTTGAGGACCATGAGCGAGACGAACCCCGCTGCCCCCGCCGAGGTGGCAGCGCCGCACCGCTACACGGCCGCCATGGCGGCCGACATCGAGGCACGCTGGCAGGACTTCTGGGACGCCGAGGGCACGTACGCCGCCCCCAACCCGAGCGGCGACCTGGCGGGCGACCCCGAGCTGGCCGCCAAGCCCAAGAAGTTCATCATGGACATGTTCCCGTACCCCTCGGGTGCGGGCCTGCACGTCGGTCATCCCCTGGGCTACATCGCGACCGACGTGTTCGCCCGCTTCCAGCGCATGACCGGCCACAACGTCCTGCACACCCTGGGCTTCGACGCCTTCGGCCTGCCCGCCGAGCAGTACGCCGTGCAGACCGGCACGCACCCGCGGGTGTCCACCGAGGCCAACATCGAGAACATGAAGGTCCAGCTGCGCAGGCTGGGTCTGGGCCACGACAGGCGCCGGTCGTTCGCCACGATCGACCCGGACTACTACAAGTGGACCCAGTGGATCTTCCTGCAGATCTTCAACTCCTGGTACGACGAGGAGGCGGACAAGGCCCGCCCGATCGCCGACCTGGTCGCCCAGTTCGAGAGCGGCGAGCGCGCCGTACCGGGTGACCACGCGCGCGCGTGGAACCAGCTGACCGCCACCGAGCGCGCCGACATCCTGGGCGAGTACCGCCTGGCGTACGCCTCCGAGGCGCCCGTCAACTGGTGTCCGGGACTGGGCACCGTACTGGCGAACGAGGAGGTCACCGCCGACGGCCGGTCCGAGCGCGGCAACTTCCCCGTGTTCAAGGCCAAGCTGCGCCAGTGGAACATGCGCATCACCGCCTACGCCGACCGGCTGCTGAACGACCTGGACGCGCTGGACTGGCCCGAGGCCATCAAGCTGCAGCAGCGCAACTGGATCGGCCGCTCCGAGGGCGCCCACGTCGACTTCCCCGTGGACGGCGAGGCCATCACGGTCTTCACCACCCGCCCCGACACCCTGTTCGGCGCCGACTACATGGTTCTGGCGCCCGAGCACCCGCTGGTCGGGAAGTTCACCCCGGCCGCCTGGCCCGAGGGCACCCACGACGTCTGGACGGGCGGTCACGCCACGCCCGCCGAGGCCGTCGCCGCTTACCGCGCGCAGGCCGCCTCGAAGTCGGACGTCGAGCGGCAGGTCGAGGCGAAGGACAAGACCGGCGTCTTCATCGGCTCGTACGCGACCAACCCGGTCAACGGCGAGCAGATCCCGGTCTTCATCGCCGACTACGTCCTGATGGGCTACGGTACCGGCGCGATCATGGCCGTACCCTGCGGCGACCAGCGCGACTTCGAGTTCGCGCGAGCCTTCGAGCTGCCGGTCCACTGCATCGTCGAGCCGACCGACGGGCGTGGCACCGACACCTCGACGTGGGAGAACGCCTTCGGGGCGTACGACGCGAAGATCATCAACTCGGCCAATGGTGACATCTCGCTGGACGGCCTGTCCGTCGCCGACGCCAAGGCGCGCATCACCGAGTGGCTGGAGCGCAAGGGCATCGGCCGGGGCACCGTCAACTTCCGGCTGCGCGACTGGCTGTTCAGCCGTCAGCGCTACTGGGGCGAGCCCTTCCCCATCGTCTACGACGAGGACGGCGTCGCCCACTCGCTGCCCGAGTCGATGCTGCCCCTGGAGCTGCCCGAGGTCGAGGACTACTCGCCGCGCACCTTCGACCCGGACGACGCGAACACCGAGCCCGAGACGCCGCTGTCGCGCAACGCGGACTGGGTCAACGTCACCCTGGACCTGGGCGACGGCCGGGGCCCGCGGAAGTACCGCCGCGAGACCAACACCATGCCCAACTGGGCCGGTTCCTGCTGGTACGAACTGCGCTACCTGGACCCGCACAACAGCGAGAAGCTGGTCGACCCGGCCATCGAGCAGTACTGGATGGGCCCGCGCGCGGGTCAGCCCCACGGCGGCGTCGACCTGTACGTCGGCGGAGCCGAGCACGCCGTGCTGCACCTGCTGTACGCGCGCTTCTGGTCCAAGGTGCTGTTCGACCTGGGGCACGTCTCCTCGGTCGAGCCCTTCCACAAGCTGTTCAACCAGGGCATGATCCAGGCCTTCGTGTACCGGGACAGCCGCGGCATCGCCGTACCGGCCGCCGAGGTGGAGGAGCGCGACGGCGCCTACTTCTACGAGGGCGAGAAGGTCTCCCGGCTGCTGGGCAAGATGGGCAAGTCCCTGAAGAACGCGGTCACTCCGGACGAGATCTGCGCCGAGTACGGGGCGGACACGCTGCGCCTGTACGAGATGGCGATGGGCCCCCTGGACGTGTCGCGGCCGTGGGACACGCGCGCGGTGGTGGGCCAGTACCGGCTGCTGCAGCGGCTGTGGCGCAACGTCGTCGACGAGGACAGCGGCGAGGTCACCGTCGTCGACACCGAGGCCGACGAGGTGGCACTGCGTGCCCTGCACAAGGCGATCGACGGCGTCCGCCAGGACCTGGAGGGACTGCGGTTCAACACCGCCATCGCCAAGGTCACCGAGCTGAACAACCACCTGACCAAAGCGGGCGGTCCGGTCGCGCGCCCGGTCGCCGAGGCCCTGGTGCTGCTGGTCGCGCCGCTGGCCCCGCACATCGCCGAGGAGCTGTGGCGCAGGCTGGGGCACACCGAGTCGGTCGTCCACCAGGACTTCCCGGTCGCCGACCCCGCGTACGTCGTGGACGAGAGTGTG